>JDSF01000056.1_pt1 | contig 98481 bp, 143 predicted proteins | sample 199441 | NCBI WGS metagenome assembly JDSF01 (sample SAMN02592751, study PRJNA231836) | bioreactor metagenome | isolation source: continuous culture bioreactor denitrification-DNRA | place: Germany: Bremen
CCAACCACACCACACCGACCACACCCAACACCCAACACCCAACACCCAACAGATAACAGAGAAATAGAGCAGCAGATGAAGTTAATCTTGGATATGATGCCGTCTCATGTGGCCTGGACGCTTAAGATACTGCGTAAGGAGTGTGGGATAAGCCAAGATAGACTGGTAGAGATAACACCCTTCAGCAAGAGCACGATCAGCTTACGAGAGGGACGGAGAAACCAGAACTACCCGACGACCACGACGCTGGGCATCTATTGACAGGCGTATGGGATTCGACTCACTGAATTTGTTGCTCGGTTGTTTCAGGAAGTACAATTGGACACGTTGCCGGTTATGAACCCCCATGTTTCTCTCTGCAATTGTTGATTATAATGCCCAGCCGAAAAGACGACTGGGCCGATACTCCTGCGCTTGCTTCTACGAAGTAGAATCTTTTTTAGTGCCAAGCAAGGAAGCTTGCAGCATTGTCTGCAGTGACCATCTCACAATCAGTGTAGATGACTGGGTCAATTGAATCCCCATTCATGTACTTGATAATGTAGTCAACAGCAGTCTTGCCCATAAGTCTGGGCTGCTGCGCGACAGTAGCATCCATAATACCGTCAATGATTGCCTGTGCTCCGTCGGGTGAACCGTCGAAACCACAAACAGTCACAGAAGAGCTAAGGTTCCGAGCCTTTACAGCCTGTCCAGCGCCCTGAGCCATCTGGTCGTCACAGGCAAAGATACCTGAGAGACCTGGGTAGGCAGTCAAGAAGTTCTCAGCAACAGTCATGGAAGTTCCCATGTCTCCATTACCGTAATCAGCTGTTACAACTTCAATTTCAGGATAGTCACCGATCGTGTCCATGAAGCCATTGAATCGTGCAGTGGTTGCAGCATTTCCTGCAGCACCATCGATAATTGCAACCTGACCGGTTACATTCTCCCCGAACCATTCAGCAGCCAAGACACCACCAGCATAGTTGTCAGTACCAATGTAAGAAACATAGTCTGACTCATCTGCACCAGAGTCTACCAAGAACACACCAATGTCCTGCTTTGCAGCATCATTGATGACATTCACAAGTGCCGTTGCATCATTGGGGATCAAGACCAGGAAGTCGACACCCTGGGCAATGAAAGCCTCAACAATACCAATCTGCTTGTCTACCTCAATGGAGGAGTCAGGGGCATTTGCCTTGAACTCAAATCCATTAGCCAGAGAAGCCTCTTCCACTGCATCCTTTACCGCAACGAAGTACGGGTTGCCAAGTTGCTTGGGAACAAAGGCAATGGTTTTCCCTGCGCCAACGCCATCCCCTGCTACGGCCTGTTCCTTACTTCCCTGTGCAAACACAGAAGAACCCGCGATCATCAAGATGATCAACAACACTACCACCACGTTCGTTTTCTTCATAACACTTTCTCCTTTTTCTTGGGACAACGTCCCAGTTTCTTACTATCCCTATCTGTTACTTGAAAATCGTCTTCTCATAACATCCAGGGTTACGGCTAACACAATGATCAGTCCGACAACAATCTTCGTGAAATAACTACCTACACCGATGATTACCAAGCCATTCCTGATGACGGCGATGATGACTGCCCCGATCAAGGTACCAAGCACACCACCTTCTCCACCGGCAAGACTTGTGCCTCCAACAACCGCGGCAGCAATGGACTCCAGCTCATAGCCTTCGCCTGCGGTAGGCTGAGCAGCGGTCAGACGGGCAAGATAGACAACACCAGCAAGGGCTACACAGACAGAAGAGAGAATATAGGCAACCACCAGTGTCTTCTCTACCTTCACGCCAGAGAGCCGTGCTGAGACCACGTTGGAACCAACGGCAAAGATATGACGGCCTGTTGAGGTGTAGCAGAGGAAAATAACGGCCAGGATTCCGATCCCGATGAACAGATACACTGGGAATGGGATACCAAGTAAGAATCCCTGCCCGATGAAGGAGAATAGCTCTGCACCTTTGACGTTGACCTGGGTGGAGTTGGTAATGTAGAGCGTAATACCCTGACCATGTAGAGAGAACCCAGGGTCATGATGAAGGCAGGGAGCCTGACGTAGGCGATCATAACGCCGTTGATGCCGCCAATGACAACTCCGACTGCAACAGCAGAGAGAATGCCAAGCCACATGTTCCCGGTGGCATTGATGACCTTGGCACAGACAACAGCGGCCAGTGCAAGAACCGACCCCTGGCCAAGGTCAATGCCACCAGTGAGGATGACAAAAGTCATACCGGTTGCCATGATGGCATAGACGGAAGCTTGCCTGAGAATGTTCATCACATTGTAGGAGTTCAGAAAATTATCAGACATGATGGTGAAAAAAGATTACCACGATCGCCAAGGGCAGGAGTGCACTCACTCCCTGAGCTCTTGAGAGCTCCTTGTAGACCTTGATCACCTTGGACTTATTATCAAGCAATTTCATTACTATCTCCCCCCATTGCGTAATACATGATTTTCTCTTGTGTCGCCTCTTCCCTGCCCAAGGTGACGGCGATTGTCCCTCATGGAAGACTGCGATGCGATCGCACACACCCAAGACCTCCGGCAGCTCGGAGGAGATGACGATAATCGCATTCCCCTGCTCTGCGAGCGTGTTGATCAGCTTGTAGACCTCTGTCTTCGCCCCCCACATCAATGCCTCGTGTCGGTTCATCAAAGATGTACACATCTGAGCCGGCACAGAGCCATTTGGCAAAGACGACCTTCTGCTGGTTTCCACCAGAGAGGTATTTGACCGCTCTGTCTATTCCAGGGAGCTTGATTCTCAGCTTCTGGACATACTCATTGACCAAATCTCTCTCAATCTTCTTATTCAGGAATCCATGCTTCTTCAGTTTCTCGACAGAAGCAGAAACCACATTCCAGGAAACAGCCTTTGAGAGAAAGAGACCTTCCTCCTTCCGGTTCTCTGTAAGCAAGCCAATCCCTGCATTGATTGCATCATTGGGATTACGGATAACCAGTTCCTTTCCACTCTTATAAAGGGTACCAGCAGACCGCTTGAGCTCCCCGAAGATGGCCTTGGCGGTCTCGGTCCTTCCAGAACCGACAAGACCGGAGAACCCAAGGACTTCTCCCCGACGCACGAACAGGTCGACGTCATACACAAGGTTTGGAACACAAATTCCTTTTGCCTCCAGAAGTACCTCCCCGATCTCAGCATTCCGCTCTGGAAATATCTGGAGCAAAGGTCTTCCTACGACGAAGGAGATGATCTCATTGATATCGACTTGCTTCACATCCTCTATGCTGGTAATGAACTTGCCGTCACGGAGGACGGAGCCTCCGTTTCCAATTTCCTTGATCTCTTCCATACGGTGGGAGATGTAGATGAAGGTCACACCCTTCTTCTGCATCGTCTTGATGATGGCAAACAGTTTCCTGATCTCATTCCCTGAAAGGGATGAGGTTGGCTCATCGAGAATGACGAACTTCGGGTTCTGGCTGAACATCTTCACGATCTCGACTATCTGCTGTTCAGCAATAGAGAGATGTTTCACCAGTGCTTTGGGATCGAGATCGATTCCAAGCTCTTTTCCTCGTCGGCAGTCTCAGCTTCCATCTGCTTGAAATCGAGGAACTTGCTCTTTCCTCGTAGTTCCCTAGTCAAGAACACGTTCTCAGCAACACTCAGGTGAGGAACCAAGCTGTTCTCCTGAAACACCGTCCCGATCCCTTTCTCTCTTGCCTGCCAAATATCCTTGTTGTGAATCTTCTCTCCATTGAAATAGATCTCTCCAGAGTCTTCCTTCTCCACCCCGGTCAGGATCTTGATCAAGGTCGACTTACCAGCCCCATTCTCACCAAGGAGACAGTGCACCTCTCCGCGCTTGATGGAGAAGGAGACATCATCAAGTGCTTTGACCCCAGAGAATGCTTTCGTGATATTTCTGAATTCAACAATCGGAATCTCTTGTTCGTCATGTCCCATGATCTCTCCTCCTTTGGTTCAGAAACTAGTTTCCAAACCAGACTCTGTCAGCAGTCTTTCCCACCAGGTTCTCCACCTCTTCATCAGAGAGGAAATCGATGTAGTTCACCACTGCATCCACATGCTGCTTGTAGGTACAGGCAACCAAAACGGTGGGAGCATCGGAGCCCCACATGACACGGTCGATGGCACCCATCTGTTTCGCTACCTTCAGGGCATCAGTCATGACCGGCCAGGGATACTCCTGCCCTGCCTTGGTAGCGAGCATGGGGATACCTGAGCAGTCGAAGTAGACATTAGTGTTGTGTTCAAGAATTGAGAGAGTCTTCTTCAAACTGTTCAGCGTTTTTTGTTTCCTCTGGGTCCCACATCTTGCTGATGCCAAGGTGAGGAAGCACGATGGTCAAATCGGGATACCGTTTTGCAACCTCGATCAAATCATCGATGGGGTAATCATGAGGACCGTCACTCCAGCCGAGATCGATGACGAAGTACGCATCCCGCTTCAGAATCTCCTCAAAGACAAACTGATTCTCGCTTGCAAGCATGTCGAAGGGAATATCGGGGGGACTCAAACTTCAAACCCTTGTACTTGTATCTGTCCAGGCAGAGAGCAGCAGTTTCAATATAGGACTTCTTGTCCTGGGGGTTAGGAATACCAACGGTGACATACCGATCGGGTTCCTTATTCATGAACGAGTTGATGTACTCGTATTGTTCCCCATAACACGGGGTCTGCAGTACCACGACCTTGTCAAAGCCCAAGAGCTGCTCATAGGTTTTCAATACTTCTATGGGAAATACGTCGTCCCTGACTTCAGGAGGAAGGAATTGGATTACCTTCTCGCCAATCTGTACCTTACCATTCTCGAGCGGAACCACACGGTCTGTGTCAAACCGTCTTCCGTGCAGCTTCTCCCAAACATGTCCATGGGCCTCAATAAACAACATATCCTTACCGCGCAGATGTATCATATAAATACGTTCTCCTTACAATTTTTTTTACTGTTAATTTTAATCGGAACTGAAATAACCTAGACGACTCGTGTTGATTCACGAGCGACATACTCAAATGGAAGCAATATCTTCTTTTCCTCAAGTTCTTCATTCTTCATCATCTTGTAGAGTAATTTCATAGCTGCTTCCCCCCCATCTCGAACTTAGGTTGCCTGATCGTGGTCAGGGAGGGTTTGATGATATTGGAGATGTAGATGTCATCGAATCCAGCAATGCTTAAATCACCAGGGACATCAATCTTGAGTGTAGAGGCAGTTTTGATGCACTCAATGGCATCCATATCACCTCCAGGAGTGAAGAGGGCAGTATGCCCCTCCCCTGACTCCCAGATGCTTTGCATGGTCTGGTAGAGAGAACCAAACTCTTTTGCATCGAATGAGCAACAGGAGCTTTCAAGCCCGTGTTTTTTTCCATGGCACTCAAATAGCCTTTACACCTCTCGGATACGATGTAAACAGGGTTCTTCGGAGCAAGACAACAGATTTTCTTATGTCCTGCCTTGATGAGCTTCTCGGTGATGTAGTAGCCAGCATGATAATTATCAATGCCGACAAACGGGCAGGTTTCATTGGCATTATATCGGTCAAAACGAACGACCGGAATGTCCATAGAGTTTAATCGTTTTATCACTTCCAATTCACGTTCATCCGTGGAGTACACACCACACATTGCGACCCCAGCAACCCGCATCCTGATCAAGGCATCTGCAAATACTTGCTCCTGGTCGATGCTGTTGTCTGAGTTCAAAAGGATAACATTATAGCCGAGTGCATTGGCTTGTTTAGAGAACCCAGTGGTAACCTCAGGATAGAAGTGATTCATGAGGTCAGGAATAATCAACCCTATTACTGAAAGATGTTTACCTTTCATTTGTTGGGCGAACAGTGCCGGCTGATACTGCAAGGCTTCTGCTGCAGCCAGAACTTTCTTAACGGTCTTCTCTGAGAACCTATTGTTCTTTGGATCCTTGAGAATGATGGACACGGTTGCAACGGAGACCTTAGCATATTCTGCTACATCCGTGATTTTAGCCCGTTGGTTCTTTTTTTCTCCTCTGGCAGCATGTTTCCCCCCCACAAAAGTTAAAACGTTTAACTAACTGGATTATAGCACGCATTATTTTGCTGTCAATAAAAAAGTTGAAAATATTCAGCTAGAGGGAACTGAAGGGCTAATCAACCTACAGGGTATCAATCCACCCTACTCCACCGGCTCAACAAACACATATACTGTGGAGGAATACAACCCCATGGGAGGGTTCTGGTAGATGGGCAGGTAAGCTTTGACCCCACCTTCCAGGACATGCATCTGGTGAGAGGAGTTGCCATCAATGGGAGAAGTCACTGACTGCACTGCAGTCTCAAACGTCTGTGTTGCAGTGATAGGCAGCACTGCTCGATTGGGCTTTGAGGCATCAAAGGCCAAGGAGAACGGAAAGACATCCCCATACTGGTTCCTGAAGAAGAACTGCGATTGGTAACCAGCAGCATCAGAAGCAAAGCGAATGGAAGCAGCAGAATCCTCTGCACGATAGATTACCTTGGCAATCTCCAAGGCATTGTACATGGTGCTGGTCTGCTGCAACCAGGAGAAGGGAAACCCATCTTCCACAGTCTTCTCGATACTGAAGGAAAAGGATTCAGGCATCTGCCCCCCCCAACCCCATCCCTTGTTGTCCTCTCCTGAGAGCGTAAGCAGAACCGAAGCCTCCTCATCCGACTGGATGCAGAGCGCAGACTCATAGTACGTTATCCAACGGCTCCTGTTGGCATTACGTGTACGAATAATGGTCAAATCAATCCAGATATGACTATAGGGATACAGATATTGATAGCCGTTACTCCCATTGAACACAGCTCTCTGTCCTTGGGCATTGTACCCCAACTGTCCTACCTGTACGGTCTCATCCCCTGCACCATACGGGATGTCAACCATCTGCCCAGGACCAGTAATAACCGTATTGGACTGTGAAAAGTCATGTTGAGCATTGGACGGGCTATGGCGAAGCCCCTTTGCCCTGGCGACAATGAAGAATTCCCTGTAGTAACCGGTACTACTCTGAGCTGACCAATCGGTACCAGTAAAGTAAAAACGGGAACCGCTGGTAGTTGGCCCATGGTTGAAAAAGGTAAGCCGTGTGGGCTCTCCCGTGTAGATCAGACGACCAAGGAAACCCGGGTGGTCCCAAACCGGTGTACCATTCATATAGGCAGAAGGATCGTCAGGATTGTCATTGTAGTTAATAGCGAAATCTTGTAAGGTACCCGTTGCTATGTCATAGGTAATTGCATTACCGAACAGTGTTATGTGTAACAAAACTATGATAATGGTACAGATTAATCCTACTTTTCGCCAAAATCTCATACAGTCCTCTATAATAATGATAATCAACAATACTTCTTATGACATATCTTTTAGAGGTAGTCAAGATATACACCTGTCTATTTTTTTTCATTGACGACAGACTCTTTCAGGGACCATATTATCTCCATGGCCAACTCCCAGATTACGAAGCGAGCAATAGCTGCCTCACTGAAACAACGAATGGAGCATACACCGCTCGAGAGAATTACAGTCACAGACATCTGTGAGGACTGTGATCTGAACCGCAAGAGCTTCTACTACCACTTTCTGAACAAGTATGAACTGGTTATCTGGATCTTCGAGGAAGAGATCGGAAGACCAATTAGGCAGAACGTAGCAAGCAATAGCGTATCACTGTCCCTGGCAATTGAGCTCTGTGAGGCACTTGCCATAGAACAATCGTTCTACGCAGGTGCACTAAGCGTTACAGGCCCAGGCTCGTTTCGGGAGTATCTTGCCCATCAGATGCAACCAATGGTACTGCGCTCCCTGTCCATGGAGCAGGGATCCTCACTTGACCGGGATGAAACAACCTACCTGGTCAGTGAGTTTTTTCTCTCCTCACTTTGCAGATGGCTGGAGCGTACCACTCCAACAAGCGCTGAGACCTTTCTTGAAAGCTTCTGTTCAGCATCACTGGCACTGACGAAGCGTATCCAACACCTGCTGGATAGACCGACAGATTAATACATATGCCTAGCTTTGTTGATGCTGATCATGATCTCTCTGAATCCTACAGAGAGGGGGGACTCCCTTGTGCCTCCCGTACCGCTTGCTCCATGGCTACAAGCTCTTCATCACTGAGAAAGTCAAAATGCGCTGCTCTCTTTCTTGCAGACAACTTACCGTTACCCTGCAGACAGAGATGGATGAATAGATCGATCAAACGGTCAGGCATATCAATAATATCCTGAATCGCCTTTTTTGGTAGCGTCATAGTTGGCAAGGAAATTGAGCTCTTGCACAAGCTCTTCTTCAATCGTCTTGAGAATAAACGCCGATAAGGCTTCTGCTTGGACGGTCAAATCCATAAAAGAGTACCAAACAACACTCTCATTCTCCACTGTCATCCTCCCCATTTCATCGAGTCGATAGTCGATGACCTGAAGAAGTGGCCTAGAAAAAAGCTTCCAACGATCGATCATACGCTTCTGGATTCTTAAGCATGACCGCTGAAATGGGGAACATGAGTCCACGCGGCACTAGGTTCTGTATAGAAAGAATATTGTGTAATAGAAAACGATGTATTCTGCCGTTTCCATCCTCAAACGGGTGCAGAAACACAAAACCATAGGCGATCACTGCAGCATGGATAACAGGAGGGACTCCTCCTGTTTTCATCCTGGTATGGGAAGCAAGCAAACCCTCCATCAAACTTGGCAGATCATCAGGTCTTGGGCAGATATAGTGGATTATCTCCTTCTGATAAGCAACTGACTGCCCAACATAGTTTTGTTTCACCCGATAGTCACTGTCTCTGAATCGCGGGTCAACAATGCGGTTCTGAAGCTCAATCAGACGTTCCTTATCACAGAAATCTTCTTTTTTCAGCAAGTTCCAGAGATGCAATGAATTTCTCTATACGGGAGGCATTGCTCTTGACGCGCTCAATCTCAAAGGAAGATTTAGTCTCTTTGTTATAGAGGTAGCTCAGTGCCCTGCGGAGAAGCCCGGAGGATACGCCGTAACAATTTCCTCACACCGCTTTTTTCAGTGCTGCAGAATCCAATTCTGAAAGCTTCTTCGTTTTCCTGACGACAGGGCAAAAGGCCCTAGTACCAAGGAGGTTGTTCACAATACGGTGACGTGGGGACCTCTCCCCTTTCTCTACGGTGTAATAGTCTCTGCTTTCCAAGGCATCGACATAGTTGCCGGTGGTCATGTCGTTGATAGGTAACAGTTTTTTCCGTCAGAAACTCATAGAAGAACCAAATCCTTCGGGCATATTTCCCGGTTGGTTTGGATCTGATGTACTCAGTGAGCAGCCCAGGGGGCACCTTTTCGAAGATTTTTGCCAGCAAGGCCAGATTCACCCCGTCATATTTCAGTGCAAACTCAAGATGTTCTCCAAGTGTTTCTCCGGGCCAGTATTGGGTTCTAAAAAACCTCATCAACAAACCCGTCCCGTATTCTGATGGATTGTGTACCTGTAGCGGAGACTGTCGATCTATGCCAGTTAGGTATACCTACGATTTCAAGTTTCTCAATAAGATATGCGTACCCTGCCAATCGATGGTCAAAAACATGTATATGCATGGATATACCTCACAAAAGTAATATCATAATGCAAATATAGTTATATTTTTTTTCGGGTTTGTAAACATAAATCATTACTATTTGTAATTCTCTGCAAATTTAATTATTTTACAGGTAAAGCGATTACAGATGGAAGGCACTCTGTAAAAAAAAGGTATGATCCTGTCAGAATCCTTATACGAAGGCGGTACCAAGCCACTTCTTTCCTGTCAGTCTTACATGCTGTTCGATTAATATCCTACAGAACAGTGCAACACCTGCTGGATAGACCGACAGATTAATCCATATGTCCATCTTTGGGACACATCCCTGATACTGACCATACCCTGCTGGGAAAAAAAACCTTCCATCTTATAGTGTATGACAAACTTACTGAAACGTCGTGGAACCGAGATGATTGCCCAGATGGCCTGGCGCTACCTTGAAGGCAAACCGGAAGAAAACTTGCCCAAACTCCTGAAGTTCATAGAATCGGTTGATATGGCTGAGTCCTCAAAGGAACTACGGGAGAAAGTACAGGAAGTACTCGATACCAAGGAGTCTCCCTGGTATGAATACCTGCTCTCTTTCTGGCAGGACATCGACACCTCAGTATTCAAGCGGTTCTTCAACATCTGTATCCTGAATGCATACCTGGCACGAAAGAAAAAAAAGGAAGCAGAACAGGACTGCACCATTCCCTGGCTGATCAGAATGGACAATCCCTGTGACGATACCATCAGGCAGGGGAAGCTCGCCGGCACCTACGTATACTGCCTTACCCAAAAGCCAGAGAACCAAAAGCCAGAATACAAAAAAAACAGAGAAAGAAGTGCTCATCGCGCTGTGCTTGGCACACCCCGACTGTGCATTCTTCGCTCCTTTTTCCGATGCTGCAATAGATGAAGCGTTTGCATCCGAAGTACTCAATGTGCAGAACCTCTACCCCGTAGTAAAAGCAGACGATGAGCGTACACAGAAGCTTCTGAGAGAGAAGAGACTGCTCTTTGGGTTACAAGATGCACCAGAGATTGAAACCCTGGTAGCGACCGGGGCAAAGTTCATCTGGTCATGCACTGAAGATACCCGCCCCTGCCACCCCTTGGATAGGGAGAGGGAGGGACTCCCCTGTTCAAGAACCATTCCTCTTGGTGTAGCCTCTCCTTGAAATTCCTCATCTGCGCATGCAAAAAAAACATAGGAACTCCTGCAAGATTGTGTATAATGAGTTTATCAGATCAGACTTCATAAGGATAACGAGGCTACATGCAAGAGAATTACCTTAAGAGCGAGTTGTACGAATTGGTCAAGACAGACAAAAGTATTTTTGAGTTCATTCAATCTGGGTCTCTGGATGGTATGTGGTACTGGGACTTGGAGCATATGGAGAATGAGTGGATGAGCCCCAAGTTCTGGGAAATTCTAGGGTATGATCCAAGTGAGAAGAAACACCTTTCCAGTGAATGGCAGGACATCATCAACAGAGGACTTGGCACTGGCAAAAGAGAACATTACAAAACACCTCGCTGACCCGAGCCATCCTTATGACCAAATAGTGCGCTATACCCATAAGAATGGTTCCACAGTCTGGATCCGTTGCAGGGGGGGCTTGCGATCAGGGACAAGGACGGAAAGCCACTGAGAATGCTCGGTGCCCATACTGATATAACCACCCTGAAGAAGACCGAACTTGAACTCTCTCGCTTGAGTGAAGAGTATGGCAAAGTGTTCAATGGCACGCAGGACGCTATGTTTCTCATGAGTGTCAGCAAAGAGGGTGAATTCCGATTCATACGAAATAATCTTGCCCATCAGAGCAAGACCGGCATTACCTTGAAACATATACGAGGGAAGACTCCCCAAGAACTCTTAGGCAAGGAGATGGGAGACCTTGTTGCAAGCAACTACCAGAAGTGTGTTATTGCCAAGCATTCAGTTACCTATGAGGAAGAACTCCCCTTACCAGAAGGAACGCGTTTCTGGTTGACCACCTGACCCCATTATACGAGAAGGACGCGTTGACTATATCGTCGGTTCAGCCACCGATATGACCAAACGCAAAACGCTTGAACTTCAGCTACAGCAATACGCAAACTACGATACACTGACAGGGCTACCCAACCGAAGGGTGTTTTATGAACGATTGGAGCGTTTGGTAGCAGATAAGGATAGAGGAGACGAAAAAGTTGCCCTACTCTACATTGACCTGGATGGGTTCAAGGAGATAAACGACACCTACGGCCATGAGGCCGGGGATGATGTCCTCATCACCATAGGGAATCGTTTGGTGAAGTTCATTAGTGGCTCCAATTTTGTCGCTCGCCTCGGTGGTGATGAGTTTGCCCTGGTTCTGGCAAAGGCAGAAGAGAGAGAAGGTGTGGAGAAACTTGCAGCAACCATCCATGGGTCGCTGCAGGAGCCGATGACTACCAAAGGCGGAACCTATCAGGTAGGGGCAAGCATTGGTATTGCCCTCTACCCTGAGAGTTGCAGCGACAGTGATACCTTGGTACGAAATGCCGATATGGCCATGTACGAGGTGAAGAAAAACGGCAAAGGCGGGGTGAGGGTATATCAATTGAAAAATGGTTGCTAAAACATCATAGTTTCAATACAAATACTGATAGGGTATACATATCTATCTTGTGTTATATATCTTATTGGGTTCCTAAATCCCACGTTCCATGTTAGCGTTAGGTACTATCATTTGACACGGGGTAGCATATGTGGTTTCTGCTCTTTTACATGTCCTTCAAACGCAAACTCATCTTTCTTCTCCTCTGCTCGGTGACCGTTGCAGTCGCTCCGGTTGCCTATTATGTGTATGAGGAGACCAAGGAGATCCTGGTTCAGGAAACACAGGAAAAGGCCATTGATATTGCCGCAACCATATCAGCATTCCTGACTGATGAGATAAGCGAATACCGTGCACTTTCTGAAGCTGAAAGCTTATTGGCCGGAAGCGAACTGGAAGCGTATTACCTGAGTCGAAATACCATCTTCCAAGAGATAAAGAACCATACCGATGTCGCCTTTGTCTTCACTGGTGCGTATGTGGATGAAAAGACCAATCGTTATATCCTGGACGGGGAAGACCCCACAAGTGAGTTTTTCTCTCTCTTTGGCAGTACCGACCCACTGAACCCCCTGGAAAGGGAGGTATACCTTACAGGCAAACCTGTCGCCAGTGAAATTGAGGAAGACCCCATTTGGGTGAGTACCTCACTGGGTACAGTGCGATCATCGACCATCGTGACAACACACTGGTGGGTTGGGTCGGGGTAGACTATGATGCAGCCTCCATCCAGAGTCGTTATGCACGAGTGTCCTGGATACTGGGCATCTGTTTTGCACTGTTTATCGTCACCACCTCAGCGGTGTTATATTTCATTATTCTCTACATCCACGACCGAATCCACAGTGACTACCTGACCAAACTGGAAAACAGCAGGTCTTTCTCACGGTATCTCGCTCATCTGATCAAGCAGAAGATCCCATTCTTTCTCTTCATGCTCGATGTAGACAAGTTCAAGGCGATCAACGACACGTATGGCCATAGAGTTGGAGATATTGTACTTTCCCAAATTGCAAAACGACTGGATGAGACAACCCAGCTTGCAGGTAAGTGCTTCCGCTACGGTGGGGACGAGTTCACTATTCTTTACCCCACCAGTTCACTTGCCAAGGCTGAACTTCTGAAAGAGGAAATCCAGGCAGAGGTCGAAACTATCACTGTACCAGAACTACGAGGCACACACCTTGCAATAAGTGTAGGACTGGCGGCCTGGCAGGAAGACATGAGCGCAGAAGAACTGCTTCGTAAAGCTGACAAGGAACTCTATAGAGATAAGAAGCGGTGAGTCACTTCTTATCGCTGTTCTTTTAAAATCCTCCCATTACACTACTGGACAAGCTTCCCTGAACCAAGCACCATAGAGGGACGAGGAGGTGCTCATGCACAAGCACAAAGGTTCATGTCTCTGTGGAAACGTAACATTTGAGGTAGAAGGCGACTTTGAGTCTTTCTTTCTCTGCCATTGCAACCTATGCCGTAAGGATACAGGTTCAGCCCATGCAGCCAATCTGTTCTCATCTTCTGCCACACTTAGGTGGCTCTCCGGAGAGAACTTGGTGAAAATCTTTGACTTCCAGGGAAGCGGGCATATCAAGAGCTTCTGCAGCGAATGCGGGTCAGCACTCCCCAATCTCCAGATGGAGGAAAGTTGCTGGTAGTACCAGCTGGAAGCCTCGACAGTGAGCTATCCCTACGTCCCAATGCCCATATCTTCAATTCCGATAAGGCCTCCTGGACCATGACCTGGAGCACATCCACCGTTTTGAGGGGTTGCCTGAATAGGCAAATACAGATTACTCGCCATCAAATAACTGTGACATCGCTTATCTAGATAGATTTTTTGTCTATCTAGGGAGCAAACATTTCCCCTGACCCTAGCAATGTATGGGCATTTTTTTTCTAAAATAGTATACAATTACTATATCTAATAAAATTATTCATTTCCTTTATTAGCATCATTTTATATACACTAATTGGAGTAATTAATCAGTTTATACAATTAATTCTTGCAAATTGGATACAGGCATGCTAGCATCTCAATTAACAAATGAAAGACATTTGTAACAATTACTTTCGGAGGATTGTATGAAGAAACTCGCTATGTTCTTACTTATTGCAGTCGTACTGCTCCCCTCTGCTTTTGCCCAAGGTGGCGAAGAGAAAGCAGCTGGAGCTAAGTCCTATACGGTGAACGTTGCCTCGGCATTTGCACCAGAAGGACCTATTCATGAAGTTATCACCAATTTCAAGAAGCAGGTTGAATCAGAGAGTGATGGCAGAATCAAGATTGTTATTCACTCAAGTGGTTCACTTGGCGGGGAAAGAGAGATTGTTGAAGGACTCTCCGCAGGTACCATTGAGATGGGTGCACAGGGTATCATGGACCTTACTCTGTATGCTCCACAGTTCACCGTTTTTGAAGAACCGTTCGTTATCCGTGATCTCGATCACCTGAACAAGTTCTGGAACACCATCGGTGTTGACTTGAACAACCAGGCAAGCGAGAAGACCGGAATCATCACCGCAGTACATGATTCGTGGAGCACGTATGATTACGGCTAACAAGGCAATTGAATCCCCAGAGGATTTGAAGGGTTTGAAGTTCAGACTTCCTTCCATGCCTGTCCGTATCAAGGTATTCGAAGCAATGGGAGCTATCCCAACCGTTGTCGATTTCCCTGAGGTATACATGGCACTGAAGACCGGTACTGTCGATGCACAGGAGAATCCACCTGAGACCATCTACAGCTACAAGTACTACGAGGCACAGGACTACTTGATCCTCTCACGCCACGTATGGTCAACCGCTCGCTACCAGATTTCCAAGAAGTGGTTCGACAAAATCTCTGCAGAAGATCAGACTTTGATTCTCAAGGCTTGGAAAGATGCATCAGAGAAAGTGCGCGCCGAAGTTCCCGATCCAGATGCTGTATACATTGAGAAACTCAAGGAAGCTGGCATGACTGTCGTTGAACCCAACATGGAAGAGTTCCGCAAACTTGCAGACCCTGTCATGACTGAATTTGATGACTCAATGTGGTTGCCCGGACTCCGCCAGGAGATCATGGCACTGTAAGCTGCATACGTTTATGAACGCTAATTGGCATATGCACGTCTGTGCATATGCCTCACTTATGAGGACACCATGGTAAAAAAAACTTGAAAAAAAATTTCTCGATATGCTTGGAGCCATCATGATAGCAGTACTATTTGCTACCATCATCATCCAAGTAGCTGCAAGAGTTGTATTCTCTATACCTCCACTTGGACAGTTGAAGTAGGACGTGCTCTCTTTCTTGCAGTTGTATTCCTCTTGACCCCAGTTGTCTTGCTGAATAGTAGTTTAATGATGATCAACTCACTACACGATATGACCAAAGGCAAAGGTCGATTCTTCTTGGATCTTATCAATGACCTCTTTGTCGATTTCATCCTTGTAACCCTTGCACTCGGAAGCTTTGAGCGAACCGTTGAAACTTGGGCCATAGAGATTCCAACAGTTGAATGGATGAAATCAGGATACCTCTATCTGGTAATGCTTATCGGAACGTTATTGATGCTGGGATTCTCGCTCTATAACACTGCATCACGAATTAGGAAAGGACTGTAACCATGTTGTATGCTATTCTCACACTCGGCTTGATCATACTCCTAGCAATGGGAATCCCTGTAGGGTTTTCTTTGTTGCTCACCGGTGCTATTGGCTATATGGTCAATATTGGCGACATCGGCGCTGGATGGAAATGACCATCCTTCCGATGAAAATGTCGTATAGTCTGCAAAACTTCCTGCTGCTCTCAATTCCCCTGTTCATCCTTGCAGCAAAGGTAATGAACGGCTCGAGCATTACAAAAAAAACTCTTTGGTTTTGCAAATGTATGCGTAGGCTGGCTTCCAGGTGGTCTTGGACATGCAAACATCTTTGCAAGTTTGTTGTTTGCTGGAATGTCCGGAACCGCTACCTCTGATGCAGCTGGTCTTGGACAGATTGAAATTGAGGCAATGAAACAGAACGGATACGATGCTGACTTCAGTGCAGCGGTCACTGCTGCTTCAACCACGATTGGACCGATTTTCCCTCCAAGCGTCCCCATGGTCATGTACTCTACGATCAGTGGAGTCTCTGTTGGAAAGTTGTTCCTGGGAGGTATCGTTCCAGGTATCCTTCTCACCATAGTACTCATGATCATGGTGTACTTCTATGCGAGAAAGAGAAACTACCCGAGAGAATCCTTCCCCACCTGGGCACGTTTCTGGGATAGCTTCAAATCAGCAATTTTCCCCATCCTTACCCCGATCATTCTTCTCTCCGGTATTTGGAGTGGTATGTTCACTGCTACCGAGGCAGCTGCAATTGCTGCGCTCTATGCTTTGCTGGTCAGTGTCTTCATCTTCAAGGAGATGACATGGAAGTTGCTCCTGCAGATTTTGAAGGAGACTGCTCGTGATACGGCCTCCATTGGTTTGGTCGTAGCTGCAGCAGCATTCTACGGTTGGGTACTTGCTCGTTCGGGTCTTACTGTTGCTTTCGCTGATTGGATTCTTGGGCTGACCTCCAACCGCATACTGTTTATGCTGCTGGTAAACCTGTTCTTCTTGGTCATCGGTTGTTTCCTTGAGTCGATTGCAGCCATTACCATTTTTTTTGGACCCGTTATGCTTGCTCCAGCTATCCAGCTTGGTATTGACCCTCTGTTCTTCGGTGTTATCATGGTATTCAACCTGATGATCGGACTGGTTACTCCTCCGTTTGGGATTGTACTGTTCATCACTGCAGACCAGGCAAAGATCAGTTTCCATAAGATGGTCAAAGCGACTGTCCCCTTCTTGATTCCTCTCTTGGTGATGCTGGTCCTGATGTCAGTAATCCCTGGAATTGTAACAGGACTGCCCAACCTTCTTATGTGATACAATATTGCTACTGTTAGATACCAATACCCTGAGAAAAGGATGTTTGCATGAACAATACGTTGATAATTCCAAGAAACCTTGAGCGAAAACCCTATGAACTCAATCGGTTCTATGTGCAACGAATTCTGGAATACAACATTGTCACGCTGAACCTTCTCCCAGGGCAATTGGTTAGTGCGAATGAATTGGCAAAGGAACTGAATACCAGTAGGACTCCTGTGCATGATGCATTCATTGAATTGTCGAAGAAATCTCTTATGACCATCATTCCACAAGTTGGTACCAAAATCTCCCTCATCAATGTTGAGAAGGTTAAGGCAGTGAGCTTCCTACGTTTTTCTGCTGAGATCAAGATGCTGGAGAGAGCCTGTGGAAGTATTACAGAACAAGAACTCAGCGCGCTCCATAGATGTGTTGAGATGCAGAAGGCTTCTGCAAAAGAGAAAGACTACCTGCAATTCCTTGAAGACGATAATGCCTTTCATTCGCTCTTATTTGAAGGAGCAGGTCTCACAGAGGTCGGATTTCTCATTGACCCCTACATGCCAATCTTCAATAGAGTACGTATGCTGATTTACAAGAACCTTGATATTCCGAGGATCATACAAGAACACACTGATCTTCTTGCATTCTTGAGAGACCAGAACCTCGTTGAAGCAACCAAGGTTCTCAGCAAGCACCTTGCTTATGATGTCAGCAGGGACCTGGAACTGCTCAAGGAAAAATTCCCGGAATATTTCTTAGCAAACGGACAACAACTCTATTGAAGTATTGATATGTAGGCAACGCTTTCAATGCAAGGATACCTGTATGGTCCATGCATTCATAAGGATGTACGTACATGAAATATTCACATATCTCTCCCTTTTCCTATGGTCTTAACCATCTGGTAATAGACTCATTGAATCCTGAACTGATGGGCTTGAATTTTGCCATTGCGAAAGTAAATACAGACCATGCAGTGGTACTGGATTCTGAACAAGAGATGCTGGTGGTCCTCCTCTCTGGTTCTGTTACCTATGATTGGGATGGACAGAAAATAACAGTTAAGCGATCAGACCCTTTTCATGAATCACCAACGGCACTGCACCTGAACAGTAAGAGTGTTTGTACAGTAGAGGGAGGAGAGGAAGACGCTGAATTGATTGTAGTTTCAACAGAAAATGCAGCTCACTTTGATTCCAAATTCTATAGCTCTGAAGACCTTGCTTCAGTGGAATTGGTGGGAGAAGAAGTACTTGATGGCAAGACAAAAAGGATCAAACGCGTTTTCTTTGACCGAAATACCTGCCAGGAGACCAACTTGTTCTGTGGTGAACTGGTGAATTACCCAGGGTGCTGGGCTTGTTTCCCTCCCCACCTCCATACTGAGCCGGAGATATACTACTACCGCTTCCTACCTGAGTCAGGATATGGATTTTCCGAACAGGGAGATGAGGTATTCAAGGTTAAACACAATGATCTGGTAGGCATCGAAGACGGGAAAACCCATTCCCAGGTCACCGCTCCAGGGTATGCTGGATTTATTTTCTGGGCACAGAAGCTACAGGATAATGGGAAAAACATTGATTACCATCTGGTTAAGGAACATGCATGGCTGGATGACCCTGCTGCTACATTCTTCCCAGAGAAACCCAGTATCTGAATCACCAAGCACACCAGGAGTATTACCATGCAAGACAAAAAGATTCTCTGCCCTTCCATTCTCAATCTCCCAATCATGCATATTGCTGAGGAAGTAACCAAACTTGATAAAACAGATATGGATATCTTCCACGTAGATATCATGGATGGAACCTTCGTCCCCAATTTCGGTATGTCGGTAAGAGAGCTGCAGATGGTACGGGAAATTACCGATGCAGGAAGCAAGAAACTCATAGACTGCCATATGATGGTCATGAACCCACACCGATACATCCAGATGATTGCTGAAGCTGGTGCTGACATCATTTACATTCATCCAGAGAGTGAATTAATTCCCTCCGCCACCTTGGAACTCATCCAAAGACATGGAAAGAAAACTGGTTTGATCCTCAACCCCTCAACAAGCTTGGAGATGGTGAAGGACATACTTCCCATCACTGACTATGTGATGATCATGCAGTAAACCCAGGGTTTGCCGGCCGTTCATTCATGCCCTATACCCGGCAGAAGTTTGTTGATCTCCACTCCTACCGATTAGAGCACAACCTCTCCTACCATCTCGTCTTGGACGGGGGTGCAACAAAGGAGGTCATCTCAGACCTGTACCACAATTGCGGAGTTGAAGGCTTTGTCTTGGGAAAACAGGAGTTGTTCTTCCAGGAAGATGACTATGAGACTTGTATCAATAGGATTCGCACGTATTGATGCAAATGTTTCAATTTTTTGCAACAACACTACTACGATTACCTGAGCAGTTCTGCAATGAACTGCTCTTTTGTTTTAGCAAATTTACTCAATCTCTCTACTTGATTACCATGTAGAGGAGAATCCTTTTAGTGAATAGAACTCAAGACTCTATACCAGCTTTCCCTGTGGATTTGCCATGCCAAATCCTACAGTTGCTTCATTACCCAACGGAGCGAGAGGAAAGGAACCATCATGATGGTTCTTCTCCCGAGCGAGTGCAGGGAAAGCAAGGTGAGATACCCCGTCCCTTGGGGAGGAAAAGGAGGCAACGCCTCCTGGGTTCAGCTCTTGCCCTGAGATATTGATACCTTTCATTCAGAATTCTGAGGCCAGGTGTTTCAGAATAAAAAAAATGGATAAAATATCCTTGACAGATTAAGTTACGCGGATATACAATTCATTTGGTAGTAATTCTTATCCAGAATTACCTAACTTTTCACGATTTTCCAAAGGAGGAAATAGGATGAAAAAAACTGATTACTTTGGCAGTAAGCCTTGTGTTGATCCTCAGCATCAGCACACTCTTCGCTGCAGGGGCAAAAGAGGAAGCAGCATCAGATGTTGTACAACTGAGGTTTCTTGGAATGGCTCAGGCGGCCTATTCTGAACAGAATGTCAACGACATGACCGCGGACTTCATGAAGGCAAATCCAAACATTGAGGTGTACACCGAGTTCGTGCCCTATGAAGAACTGCGCAACAAGACTCTGCTTGCTTATGGTTCAAACAACCCATATGACGCAGTGCTTGTCGATGACATTTGGTATGCAGAATACGCAGACAAGGACCTGTTGCTGGATATCACAAGTCGCATTCCCCAAAGCTACAAGGACGGCGTCCTTGCAGGTGGATGGAATGTAACAACGAAAAAACGACCAGGTCTACGGCCTTCCCTGGTTCCTTGATACCATGTATCTCTTCTACAACGCTGATATGCTGGAGAAAGCAGGGTTTACAAACGAGCCAGCTTCCGTAGAAGAAATGGTAACAATGGCAAAGGCCCTTAAGTCGAAAGGCATTGTCGAATACCCATTCGTTTTCAGCCTTGCACAGGCTGAAGCACTGATTTGTGTCTACTCCAACTTCCTTGAGGCGTTCGGTGGATCCTTCCAAGATGCAAATGGGAACTGGATTCTTAACAACAGTGGGATTCCCGCATTGGAATTCCTTGTATCCCTCAAGAATGAGGGTCTCTTGAACCCCAACTCATTGGAGTATCTTGAAGAGGATGTCCGTCGTGTATTCTCAAGTGGGGATGCGGCATTCACACTCAACTGGGCATACATGTACTCACTTGCCATCGACCCGAACGAGAGTTCATTGCAGAAGGATTCTGTTGGTGTAATGGTACTTCCTGGTGCGAAAGGGGTGAAGGACTCTGCTGCAATGAGTGGATCCATGGGACTGTCAGTGATTAATAAAACAAAACATCCCGATGAAGCCTTTGCATATATCCAGCACCTCACCAGTAAAAAAAAGTCCAGGACACCTATTCAGACCTGCAGCTCCCTGTCTGGGAAGCTTCCTATGATGATCCTGAGACTGCCAAGGGACGTGAGACTTGGTAGAAGCAGCAAAGCTTGCTTTCTCCATCATGAACGTACGTCCAAGCGAACCGAAGTATCAGGAAGCAAGTGCAATATTCCAGGAACATATCCAGAAGGCTCTGTATGGCGATATGACTCCCAAGGCAGCACTTACTGAAGCTGTAAAGAAAGTTGGAGCAATGTAACCCAATGACTGATACATCGACAAGATACTACAACTTGTTGGTCGTTCCCATGGTAGTTATCATGGGAACGGTTATCGGTTGGCCGCTCATACGTACGATCATGCTTGCCTTCACCGATGCGTCACTCATGGGACTTGATAAGACCGTGTTTGTAGGTCTGAGTAATTTCACCCAGGCGATACATGATGAAGCTTCAGGTCGGCCATGAAGGTCTCACTCATCTTCGCCCTCGTGGTGGTCACTTCTGAGATGGTACTCGGAACTGCAGTAGCAATGCTCTTGAACGAACCGTTCAGGGGGCGTAATTTCCTACGCGCTATCCTAATTCTACCCTGGGCAGTACCCACGGTAGTAAATGCCATCATGTGGAGACTTATTTATAATCCAGAATATGGGGCATTGAACTCTTTGCTTACCCAGCTAGGACTCCTTGACTCATACATAAGCTGGCTGGGCAGTGCAGACAAGGCACTGGCGTCTATCATGTTTGCCGATGTATGGAAGAACTTTTCCCTCGTGGCACTCATCGCCCTAGCAGCCCTCCAGTCACTCTCCGTCTCACAAGTGGAAGCCGCCAAGATTGATGGTACCAACGCGATACAACGGTTCTGGTACATCACCCTTCCGCATCTCATCCCTTCCTTGCAGGTTGCACTGGTGTTACGGATCATTGAGGCAGTAAAGGTCTTCGACATCATCTATATCATGACCAAGGGAGGACCTGCCAATAAGACAAGAAGTGGAAGCATCTTTGTGTACCAAGAAGCCTTCACTAACTCCCGCATGGGTTCAGGAGCAGCGTTCGCGGTAATCATGGTCTCCCTGATCATGATACTCATACTGTTCTATATGCGAATTTTAACCAAGAAGAAGTAGAGGAGAGAGACTATGCGCAAAATCAAAGCTTCAAGAATTCTTCTCTATCTTGCCGCCGGCGTGCTGTTCATCTATATCATTGCACCATTTCTCTGGCTGATTATCATGTCCATCAGTTCCTCTTCCGATCTGACAGCAAAACCACTGAGATGGATACCACAACAGTTGAACTTTGAGTCGTACCAAGAACTCCTTACGATGGGTATCAACAGTAGAGGAGAACTGTTCCTTCATGGACTGGGAAACAGTTTAAAAAAAACAGCATTAATCGCAGTCTCAATTTCAATCCTGGTGACAATCCCAGCTTCCTGGGTGTTCTCCCGGTATAAGGGGAAAAAGAACATTATACTCTCTTTGGCAATCTTTACCTTCATGCTGCCCCCCCCAGTGGCCTATGCACTCCCGCTCTACCGTATGTTGGCAAGAATAGGTTGGTTGGATAATTCATTCGCTTTGGCGCTGGTTTACTGCACAATCGTATTACCCTTCTGTGTCTGGCTGATCAAGGAGAACATAGACAACATTCCTTTTGAGCTGGAAGAAGCAGCATCATAGATGGAGCATCCTTGTTCAAGAGAATCACCATGGTGGTGCTCCCACTGCTGCTTCCTGCCCTTGGTACCGTTGCCCTCCTCGCTCTCATCATGGCGTGGGATGAATACTTCTATGCAATGCTCTATACGAACAGCAAGCAAGCAATTACCTTACCGGTAGTCATTGCAAACCTTGCATCGGGAAGACAATCCAACTACAGCCTGATCGCAGCAGGAGGAGTACTGGCAAGTGCACCACCGGTCATCATTGGTTTCCTGTTCCAACGTTCGCTCATAAAAGGACTGGTAATGGGAGGCGTCAAGGAATGAGTCTATTTGTAGGATTCGATATCGGAGGAACAAGTATCAAGCATATGCTGATCGATTCCTCCTACACAGTATTACACACTGGTAGCTTTGAGACATTGGGCCCAGGTGGACCAGACGAAGCCTTGGATACCATGACCAAGATAGTCCATGCATATGAGGATCAAGAGAAGCAAAAAGTCCAGAGTGTAGGTATCGGTTGTACTGGTCCGGTGGATATCCATACCGGTACCATCCAGAACCCCTACACATTACCGGGATTTGAAGGCAAGAGCTTGAAAGAGCGGCTTATTCCTTCTCTTGGTATCCCTGTCCTGGTGGAGAACGACGCAAATACAGCCCACGTGGGTGAGATTCATTATTGCGGGATTACGCAAGAGAACACGATGATGATTACCTTCGGCACTGGTGTCGGGGTATCCCTTCGGATGCAGGGCGAGCTCTTCAGAACACCTGGGGGAGTTCATCCTGAAATCGGCCATATGACCGTAAGTATTTCTTCTCCTGGCCAATGTTATTGTTCTCGGACGAACTGCTTTGAACATGTAATGTCTGGGACAGCAATAAACGCGTATGCATCAGCTACGTATGGGATGACACCAGAGGCCATACTTGAGGGAGAGGATAGGGAAAAAAGCTACGGAATTTCTAGACCGGATGGTCACGGCGACAACCGATGCAATTTCTTCGTTAGCAATGATTTTCGCATCTGAAGTGGTAATTCTGGGCGGGGGCATGCATCAGTTCATTGGAAAATACATGCTACCCCACGTACAGCAGAGGCTGAATGCCATGCTTCCTGTTTACGGAAAAAAACCACATTGGTTGAAGCACGATATGGGGCATTATCGGGAAGTTATGGTGCTGCTGTAATGGCTGCCCACACAATACAGAATTTGTAGAGATTATTATAGAATAAGGACAGGATTATGAGAGATTTTATTACCAGGTACACACCACTGCTTACAGATGCTACAGGTGTTGCATCAATTCTTCTCGAGATGGAACGTCAGATGGATGATGTAAGGGCCACCTATGCAACACAGGGTGATGCGATCAAGGAATTTGCTGATTCCATCAGACAGAATAAGCGCATCATTATGCTGGGCATGGGAGCTTCCCACTGGGTGAACGAACTGTTCGCGTTTCAACTGAGAAGAGCAGGTATCTATGCACTTGCCATTCCTGCCTCAGAATTTCTCTATGATCCTATCCCACTCTCTTCAGAGTTGGTGCTCCTAACAAGCCAGTCGGGAGAATCAGTGGAAACCGTCAAGTGCTTGAAACACCTTGAGGGGGGGGTTACTCTATATGGCATCACGCTGAACAAGGAGAGCACCATCGGGAAAGCTACGAAGGCAATTATTGCACCTGGTGGCTCCGAGAAGGCTTTCGCTGGCACTCGAAGTGTCACGCTGACACTTGCTTGCATGGCATACATCTGCGCAGACTTAGGAATACTTTCCACCCAAACAATACAGACCATGGTCGATTTTGAACAAGACAACTTGGAAGCAATGCACGCTGCGGTAGCCTTGCTGCATTCAAAAAAGCAGTATTGCTACAACCGGAAGGAGCTTGTTCAGCCCACTTGCTCAATTGTTTGCACTCGGGGGCGAAGAACTCGGAGGGATGCCGATACTCTGCAATGAGACTGGTCAGCTACGACACGGACCGCTTGAGGTACTCTCAACGAACTCTGTAGTAGTGGTATTCAGGCAGAGTGGAGAGCTCGGCATTCTTGCAAAAAGCTTTACCACTGTGCAAGAAAAGACTGGTTGCTCGCTCATTGTCATTGACTCATCGGGACTTGAGCCCTTAAAGGGAGCAATTACCATTCCTTGCCCTGCAGGAAATGACATAGCAGCAGCCTTGGCTGTCATGGAGACGTTCCAATCATTGATGATCGCGTATGCATGTGGGAAGAACAAGCAGACGGGAATCCCTAAGTATTCGACAAAGATAACGAAAACAGAGTAGAGTACACGGTATGTTGATATGGGACGCAATCGAGACACAACATCATCTATTTAGTGCAACTGATCTGAAACTTATTGAGTATCTAAGACAGACTCCCAATATTGTGTTCAAATCCATTACAGAAGTCATTGAAGAGAGCGGCGTAAGCTATGGAAGTGTTATTAGATTTACCAAGAAGCTGGGGTGTTCTGGATTTCAGGATTTCAAGATCAGACTAGCAGGCGAAAACCATCATCTCGAACCTCTTAACGACGAGGAAGTCCTCGGGACCTCATGGATGGAAAACATGCTGCGTACTGCCAGGCAGCAACTGTTGGTAACCGCCAGAAACTGTGATAAAGCAGTGCTTTCTACGATTGTACAACGAATAATCAACGCAAGGCAGATATTGGTGATCGGAGTCGGTGGCTCCTACCTGTTGCGCAGGAGCTGACCTACAGACTCCTGCGTATGGGGTTTGCGAATACAAGTATAGAATCGGACGAGCATGCTCAGGGCTACAGAATCAGCATGCTAGGGCCCAAAGATCTTCTGATTGTGTTCTCCTATTCAGGTTCCACGAAAAGTATTTTGGATACAGCCAGACTTGCAAAGCAGGCACATGTCCATATTGCTGTGTTCACGAACTATGTGAAATCACCACTTATGGAACACGCAGATAGTGCATTGATCACTTCAATCAGGGAGCCGGCCCTTCAGGCAGAGCTAGGGACAAAGCTGCCATTCTACTTTCTGCTTGAATTATTGTGTGAATCGCTCTATGAAGAGTCAAAACCTGCAAGAGAAGCACTCGAGCACACTTCTGAGGCAGTCTCCGATAAATTATTGTAGGGCTAACGTCTTTCCATATCCAGCAGTGCAGTCAAGGTAGGCTACCTTGACTGGCAAACAAATATCATCAATTAACATAAATTTATCTCTTAATAATATCAGTACTATCAGAACAGAGCACCTAATAACCAGTTCATCCAATCCTGTCTTCTTAAGTATCTATCTATATTTCTGATTCATTGAAAAGCGCAATTAAATTATTAGTGATTATTTTTGATAAAAAATCTAAGACAAACCAATGAGTGCATTCAATGAGACCCCATGTTAGAATAATAGCTAATTGGCATGCTCGTGTATCAGTTCCTATACTTCTGCACGTTGAGTAGCATGAAGATTTATTGCATGTTTTTTACAATTGCCTATTGGGCATCTGTGGGGGGTATGCAATAAGAAAATTTCATTATTTGTTATTTATGGAGATACAATAAATGGCTATCAGCTGTCCGAACACCAAGCTTTCTAAAGAACTAAATACTCTAAAAGTACGCGATGATTCAAAAAAAATTTTAAGATTTTATGCGACGGACTACGAAGATGAAAAGAAATATACTTTTATTGAAGGTGATTCAGCCACTTGGTGTTCTGAAAGTCAATTTACCAATATTGATTTGAGAAAAAGGATAGAACCTTGGCTAACATCCCTGTTTCAGTCTGAACACCTCGCCTTGTTAGTCGGTAGCGGATTAACTACAGCAATTGAACGTGAGGCATGTGGAGATAGCAATAATGGAATGGGTGCATTTACACCTAAATCACGTTATAAAATTCAAATCGAAAAGAAAGCTACTGAAAGTGTTCAACTTACTTGTAGAGGGAATACTCCAAATATCGAAGATTACATTCGAGTAATGAATGAGCTTCTTGCTGGTCTTAAGATTCTCGATGATGCTGAGGCTATTGAAGAGTTGAGCGAAGAGATAGATTCTGTTATTAAAAATTTTGTAGCAAATATTTCGAATATTGAGAATCGAATAATATTAGCCAATGAAACTACGAGAACTATGGCTTTCAATACACTTGTACTATTTCTTATGAGTTTCGCTAGCCGAACAGGAACGCGCGACAGACTTAATATTTTTTTTACAACTAATTATGATAGACTAATCGAAGCTGCAGCAGATATTGCAGGAATCAGACTGATTGATAGATTTGTGGGTTCCCTAACTCCAATTTTCCGATCTTCCCGTATGGATATCGACATGCACTATAACCCACCAGGAATTAGAGGAGAGCCTCGCTACTTAGAAGGTGTTGTTCATTATACGAAACTCCATGGATCAATCGACTGGGTACAATCAAATAATGAAATTAGGAAAATTGGATTACCTTTCGGAGCTTTACATATCGAACCATATTTAAAAGCTCCTGGTATCAATGCGTCACCTTCTAAGACAATTATCTACCCAAATGCTTCAAAAGATAGAGAGACTTCTGAGTATCCCTTCGTAGAGTTATTTAGGGATTTTGCAGCTGCATTATGCCGACCTAATAGTACTCTGGTAATCTATGGATATAGCTTTGGAGATGATCACCTCAATCGTATTATCCGGGATATGCTCACAATCCCATCCACGCATCTAATTATTATTGCATATGGAGATTCGAATGAGAGGATTATGGATTTCTATAAACGCGTTGGAAGGCCTGCTCAAATTTCATTACTCATAGGACCTGATATAGGCAATATTTCTTCATTAGTCAATTGTTTCTTACCAAAGCCTTCAATCGATAGAACCACTATACGCATGGCTGATTTATTACGCCAACGGTATGAACAACCTCATGAACCAAAGAAACCTCAAGAAGGGGGTGATGTCAATGACAACCCCACTCGCTAATACTGATTCATTGAGAATAGGTAGTATAGATTTTGTTTCACCAAGTGAGATAAAAGTATTACTCGACTTAGAAGCTCCGAGCTCGATTGCTCTTAATACAGGTTCGCCAAAACCATTTCCTCGTATCAATAGCTATGTACTTATACCAGGGGAAAATGGTTTTATAGTTTCTCAAATCGAATGGATAACAGTTGAACGATCTCAATATCCTAAAAGAAAGGGTATTCAAGATTTTGGAATTATCGATTTACCTTATCCTTTAAGAAAGATGAGTATCAATCCATTAGGGGTACTTACAGAAAGTATTACTCGCCAAGATCATCAGCCAATCTATTGTTTTCATCGTGGTATTGAAATATTCCCCACTGTCGGCGATTCTGTTTATTTACCAACAGAAATCCAATTAAAATCCATTGTTGAATCTGGAGAGGCTCGTCGAGTCATCATAGGAACGAGCCCTCTTGCTGGGAATGCCTCTGTATCAATTGATCCAGATAGGTTGTTTGGCCGACATCTTGCAATTCTTGGGAATACCGGTAGTGGAAAGTCCTGTTCAGTTGCAGGGGTAATACGTTGGTCCATTGAGGCTGCATCTAAACCTTTAGAGGATGAAAAAAAACAGGCAATTCCTCTAACTCGCGTTTTATCATATTGGATCCAAATGGAGAGTATTCGACTGCCTTCTCAGGGCTACAGCATGTCAAAAAAAATTTGGAGTAGAAGCCAACCTTGAAAATCATATCAAGCAACTCAAGGTACCTTTATGGTTATTTAATAGCTCTGAATGGGCTGCTATCAGCCAAGCAAGCGTAAAGACACAACGGCCTACAATTACTCAAGCCTTGAGATCTGTCAGAGATGGAGAAATTCAGCAGCCATCAGGATCAGAAAGTCATGATATGCGACGATATCTAAGAACCCTTGTATCATCACTCACCATATCAATAAGTAAGGGCCATCCATGGGGTACCTTCCCTTGGCCAAAAAATTTTACACAGATGGTTGAAGCATGGAGAGATCACATTGTCACTAATAGTTACTTCAATGAAGAAGAAAACACCGCAATATTTAATCTGCAAAAAAAAATTGGACAGTCTATTATCGACAAGAAAACCAACTTCAAATAATAAATATCCTAACTTTAACTACACCCGGTCTGAAGTAAATGAATTATTATCCCTTACACGTACAGCGCATGAGACATTTGGAGGATCGTCACAAGATATTCTGCCTATTGATGCTGACATCCCTAGACCGTTTACTGGAGAAGAATTTATACATAGTATTGAAGCAAATGCGGAGCTCTTGGGAACTTCAGAATATATAGAAACGATGCTCATGCGTATTCGTAGTCTTTTATCTGATTCCATATTAAAAAGAGTCATTTGTTCAGACACAACCACTACTCTCGAGCAATGGCTGGATGAGTATATCTGTCCAAGCAATACAACTGAAGGATCTATTACGGTAATTGATTTATCTCTGATACCAGCACAATTAATACACATTATTACTGCAGTAATTGCACGTATAACTTTAGAAGCATTACAACGGTATCGAAAATTTAACAATGGGAAAACATTACCTACCACCCTGGTAATGGAGGAAGCCCATCTTTTTTTTGTTAAGCGGTATAACAATGAAAACGAAGATTCAAATGCTACTGAGTTGTGTACAAGAGTTTTTTGAAAAAATCGCCCGAGAAGGACGAAAATTTGGCTTGGGGTTGGTTCTTTCATCTCAACGACCTAGCGAATTATCACCAACAGTTTTATCACAATGCAACAGTTTCTTGTTACACCGTATAAGCAATGATCGAGACCAAGAGCTTGTAAGTAGATTAGTACCAGATAATTTGCGTGGGCTATTACGTGAATTACCTTCATTACCCTCTCAGAATGCAATCTTATTGGGATGGGCTTCTGAACTCCCCGTTCTAGTCCATATGAATTATTTGAAAGAGAAATTTAGACCAAGGTCTGATGATCCTGAGTACTGGAATGTCTGGACAAATAAAAAAAATAGAACAGTGGATTGGAAGCCGATTGCTGAGGACTGGCAGAATTACGGGAAGGAAAGTAATGACTCTGATGGATAGAAAACCTCATCTTCGATCATGGTTAATAGACACATGATTACACCATTACCTAGTTTCTTCCTGGCCATCATTGATTGCTTGCTAATGTAAAATGTTCTTTAAGTTTTCTCACCATTCTTTGTCTTTCTGACGATTCAACCCTTTCAAGGTTATGCATCTTCCACCTAACAGCTGGAAGATGCTGAATATGAGGAACACTGAAATAGGACCAGTCAGGATGTCCTTCTTTAAAACCAATGAGAAATTGCTTATCGCGTTCATCGAGCATGTCGTGTACAGTCCCAATCAATGCGTATCTTGCTTCTTGAAGCTCCACCAATGTGGTAGGACCACTTGTCATTCCAGAGAAGTCAGCTTCATATGTTTGCTTAATATCCAACAACCTCGGATCGAGAATTTCCACAATCCTTCTATTATGAGAGATCAGATAAACAATGAAAGCTTCCTTTAGTTTTTTCTGTTATCCCCTTATGTCCTAAAAGACCTTGTATGTCAAAGAGGTCCCGTGGATGCTGCCTGTCCAATGCAGCCATCATCTTACCTGCAAACAGGTCTTCAAAGGAGACAACGGGGACTTCTGCAAAACCAAATGCATCCTCAGCGCTCTTAGATATCTGCATGACAGCCGGCTCATATACCGTTCCTCGTAAAACCGGTGACAATTCAATCTTCACGACTAATCTGTCAGCCTCAACAATCAACCGAGTTACCGTATCAGTATGATGTAACGAAGAATATTGGATTTTAGCATCTGGTATCTGTGCGACAATGGCACTACCGATACCTCTCATACTCCTCGTGATATCTTGAAGCGACTGCATACGTTCAGCAACAGGTACATATACGAGATCAATGTCTACTGAGAGACGCGGCATATCCCGGTAAATCAAGTTGACTGCTGTCTCCCCCCCCTTCAGTACAAAGCATGAGTATCTGCCTATGAGAGGCAAGAGACGTACCAAGAGTGCAACTTGCTTAAAATATGGGTTCTTGTTGTCCATCCTGGGCCTCCTTGGGGACTGTGATTAGAAACTCTGCATCAAGCTTACCGCCTGGCACAATCTGACGCTTGCCTACTCCCAGATCTATCTTAGATACATCGATATGTTGATACCAAGCATGCCCTGCAGTCCTTGCAAGCCAGAGAAACAACCTCTTTGCCTTGATACTGGTAGAGGATTCCAGCAATTCCTGCAACAGCGTCGGTCGGAGATTTGCTGCTCCTTCCATCATCAAACTCGCTTGCAGGATTTCCTCTTGTGTATCGATTGTACTGGTGAGCTCAATGAATGCCCGTTCAGGTGAGGAGTAGCGTATAGGCCAATCCCAAGTACCGAAAGGCACTTCAGTCATTCCGACTTTAACGTCTGGGAACGGCCCTGCCTTCATCATGGAAAATCCGGGAATTGTCCCTACTTTTTCCACCCACGTAGGAAGTTTCTGGGGGCTAAATAGTCTGATACTCAGTGACTTTCCAAGTGTTAGAAAGTGGGCGTACCGTGATAAGTCAAGGCAGTCATGTGTCCGACATGGACATCATAACCGAGGAGAGTGAGTGAATACACCACATTCTGCCATTTCAACGGAGGTCCTGGCTTTCTATAGATACCGTGTACCACGGCTTCAAGCTTGCCGGAACGAAGGTAGTAGTCCACGTTAGTGTTTTCGATTCCACGACCTTTTAGCCACGCTCTATCTACGAGCAATCCTTCAAATAACTCAAAATCAAGGGTAGTCATAGTACCTCCGGTTTAAAATATATGATATTTACATATCTATACTCTGTAATTTAACGTAGTAATAAACTCAAGTCAAGTTTATAATATTGTCTATTTACATACCTATTATACGACTTCTGGACAATCCATAAACCAGAAATGTGCACATGTGCTTGATCATAAGCGTCATGGTGATGCTTTGTTTGAAACAGCCTTGGTCAATGCAGTCTTTTGCATTCCCTCAAAAAAAACAGAACTTGCAAGTTCCTTTCGGGAGCATAACCGAATGATCATGAGAAACACCTAGAAGCTGGTATTGCTTTCTTAAAAGAAAAAAAATATATGGGTTTACCCATAAGAACTGGTAGTTTTCTCGTAGGTTATAGAGGTATTCATGTATGCTCAATTTACCATGTTGCTGCCAGTACAACATCTTCTAACCGAAGAAAGAGTACAAACAAGCAGATTATTTACTTCAGCTCAGGAAACTACCACATATCGCATTACGAAAATCCTATGGCTACCTATCATTCTTGGTGTAAGGACATTAGGAATACTATATGTGATCAATAGCTTCAAACTGGTTCTTATCTATCCATATTGACCCAATAGACCTATTGGCAAGACAAGGTTCTTCTCAAATTGGATTTTATACGTTTTTTCTGTTGCAAAATGCCATATTATAATGCAATATTACGTATGTAATAGTATTTTTTAACCATATTTATGTCTAAAAAAGGAATATACAATGCTTCTAGAATATACCGTCAAAAAACTACACCGTATTCAAGAACACTGCCTGCTTGAGCTTCGTTGCTTCAAATTATGACAAGGAAACCTATGAGAGGGAGAATGTCCTGGTAATTCCTGAGAAAAAAAACTGCGAGTAGTAAAATCAGCAGTGGTCTATGGAGCAAATGCGGCTGGAAAGACAAAACTATTTGATTCCTTGGCTTTTATGCGACAGTTTGTTCTTGAATCATCAAAGAAAGGACAGCAAGGTGATGAAATTGATACAAAGCCGTTTCGTCTCTCCGAGTCTACAAGACAGGAACCAAGCGAGTTTGAGATTATTTTTTCTCCATAAGGATGCTCGTTATCGATATGGCTTTGAAGTAACCAGTGAGAAAGTAATCGCTGAATGGCTCTTTTACAAACCAGAATCAAGGGAATACCAAATCTTTTATCGTGATACGTTGGATAAGACACTTGAGACCCACCAAAAAAAATTATTTCGCAAAGGAATCTTGCTAGAGAGTGAAAACATGGTTCGCGACAATGCACTCATGCTATCGGTTGCTGCTCAGTTCAACGATGAAATCTGTAGCACAGTCATTCAATGGTTCACTCACAACCTATCGGTTCTTTCAAGTATCAGAGAGTATGGATACAAAGGCTATACCATGGCCATGAATGACAAAGAATCCTTCCATAAGAAAATTATGCAGCTCTTAAACCAAGCTGACCTCTCCATCCAAGACATACACTCAAAGGTCCTTGACCTTGATGCAATGGGAGAGGATATTCCTGTTGTAGTAAAAGAGCAACTTGTGCAAAAAAGTAAAAAGGAGAAGGAGTCAAAGTCTATACTGAATGTGAAACAGTGCACTACCTGTATGATAGAAACAACAAAGTCATTGGTCAGACGAAGTTCTCTATGGATGAGGATGAGTCGCACGGTACACAAAAGTTCTTCTACCTTGCAGGACCTATTCTTGACACCCTTGAGGAAGGAAAAACCTTATTCATCGATGAGTTTGATGCACGTCTCCATCCAAATCTTGTACTGAGCCTGTTTTCTCTCTTCAACACCCCGAGTATCAACACAAAAGGAGCCCAATTAGTGATTACTGCTCAAAACTCAATCTTCCTGCAGTCCAATATGCTTCGAAAAGATCAGATCTGGTTTGTAGAGAAGGATAGATTTGAGGCCGCCCATCTCTATTCCCTAGCAGATTTCAAATCAAATCATGCTCGCAAAGGTGATAATTATGAGGCGAAATACTTGAAAGGCAAGTATGGAGCTATCCCTTATCTAACTATGCAGAATTACTTTGCTGATACTGCCTGCGAGAAGGAGAGGAGATGGCCTCAAGAGAGATAGAGAAAAAAAAGAGAAGACGAGAGAAACGCAATCTTACAAGAAAACGACCAGGGCTTTCCGTTCTCCCAACCATTCTGATTGTATGTGAGGGAAAGAATACTGAACCATCCTATTTCAATGCCCTAAAATTCAAATCTGCCACGATACATCCAGTGGGGGGGGAAGGATTTAATACAATTTCCTTAGTCAGACGCGCAGAATTCCTTGCCAAACAAAAAAACAATATGATGAAGTATGGTGCGTCTTTGATAAGGACGATTTTCCTTCAGAAGATTTCAACGAAGCTATCCATGTAGCATTATCAAAAGGTTTTCATGTCGCGTATTCAAATCAATCCTTCGAATATTGGATTCTTTTACATTTTAGTGATCATCAGGGGGGTGCTCTCCATCGAAATGATTACAATACACTGATCAATCAAGCAACAAATCCTATGGGCGTATTCTATGATGGCAATGGTTGTAAGATCATCACACAGGAGCTGTTTCTTCTCTTGTTCGGCATAGATCCAACTACACATAAAACTCGCTATCAACTTGCAATCGAACGTGCTGAACGGATATATAGTCAACTCAATCACTTTTCTCCAGCCAAAGAAGAATCATCTACAACAGTACATCTACTGATCAAACATCTTCTTACGTTTGAACGATACTGATACTCAACTTCAATAGATTAAGCTGGTATTGTCCTCTTATATGAGAAAAATATTGGATTATACCCATAAGAACTGGTAGTTTTCCCAGAGTTTTTTAGGGTTATACCCATAAAAACTTTCTTTACTTATCTAGTTTTACTGGGTATAATCTTTATAAGAGGTGCTCATTCATGCTCAGTCGACCATTGTATTATGAGAAGATCAGACCATTTATAAACAAACCCTTCATTAAAGTAATCACAGGGATTCGTCGATGTGGAAAGTCGACCATGATGCTGCTCATACAACAACTCCTAACCGAAGAGGGAGTAGAGAGCAAGCAGATTATCTCAATCAACTTTGAGAGCATGAAGTACTACCACTTACGCTCTTCACTCGCTTTATACAACTATGTGTCAGAACTTCTCAAGACAATGAAGAGCCCTGCATATGTGTTCTTCGACGAAATACAAATAGTGGAGGATTGGGAAGAAGCAGTAAACTCACTATTCCTCGATTTCCAAATTGACATGTATATCACAGGGTCAAATTCACAGCTTCTTTCATCAGAGCTCTCCACCCTGCTTACTGGCCGCTTCATTCATATAGAGATGCAGGTATTGTCCTTTAGTGAGATGCTGGAATTCAGATCAAGCAAGACGGATACACAAGAAAATCTGCTTTGGCTCTATATCAGACGAGGAGGTTTTCCTGCTGTTCATCTGACCTCCGATTATGATGAGAAAGCGACATATATGATCATCAACGATATCTTCGATTCCATCGTCCTTCGTGATGTGGTACAGCGATACAAAATACGGGATGTTGAGCTATTACGGAGGATTCTGAACTTCATCGCTGACTCAGTCGGGAATACCATTTCAGCAAAACGCATTGCCGATTATTTCAAGAGCCAGGCAAGAAAGGTTGACATCAATACCGTCTACACGTACCTCAATGCATTGGTTAGCTCTTTCCTGATCACGAGAGTCCAACGATATGATATCCAAGGTAGAGAACTGCTGAAAACACAAGAAAAGTACTACCTTGCCGATTCCGGTCTTCAACATGCCGTTTTTGGATATAGAGACAGACATATATCCGGCATATTGGAAAATATCGTGTATAACGAGTTGGTCAGACGGGGATACACGGTATACATAGGAAAGCTGGAAACCCGGGAAGTCGACTTCATTGCAGAGCAACCTCATCATAAACTGTACGTGCAGGTTGCCTTCAAATTAGAAAGTGAAGAAACTGTACAAAGAGAATTTGCACCGCTACTCGCCATCCGTGATTCGTATCCGAAATTCGTGGTAACAATGGACCCTTACTTCCAAGACACCATTGAAGGAGTACGGCATATAGGGTTATATCAGTTTCTCACCGATGAGCATCTGTTTTAATGAAAGGAAAGTATGGAGCTATTCCTTGTCTAACTATGCAGAATTACTTTTCTGATACTGCTTGTAAAAAAAACAGAACCAATGGCCTCAGGAGAGATAGCAAAAACGAGAGAAACACCACTTTACAAGAAATGCTTATACCTCCTACTCCAGCCTCAATGCAGCCTTTTTTTCATTCCCTCAAAGATGGAAGTTGAAAGTTCCTTCGGAAAGTTCGCAGGAAGCTGTCCAGAGGTCCTATCGATTACTCCAGGCAACTGCTCAAGCACCTCAGTGAATATCTCTTTCATACTACTACTAGCACCACATATCCTAGCTGTCTCTTCCCAGTGCCTTTTTTGTATTTTGTGCCACTCATAATGACGTGAAGCACCCTGTAAAGCCATAGCCATCTTCACTTTTTTCGGCGAAATCATTTGAGTTCCATGACCCATTACCGGATATACAGACATAACGTCATACAGAGGTGTTAACGAGTATCGGCCTTGTTTCCCGATAGAGATGCTAAAATTCTTTGCATGCCCGTCCGGGGCTGCAAGCAACCAAAAAAAAGAAGCTGCGTTTTCAGAAATAGTTTTCTATCTTGCTGTGGATTACTCGATGAAAGCAAGAAATGCATGATCTCAATAATACCAGGCCCTCCTTCATGCTCATATTTCTTTTCAGGAGAAACTCCCAGAGCCTGACATAGATCTTCCTGCGGAAGCCTCATCCACCAAGAACCATCAGAAGAAAGTTTCCTGTCAAAACGTTCAACAACAAGCGTTCGCTGCGTTCCAAATACTGCAATATCTGCTTTAGCAACATCGAGACCAAATGCTTCAAGAATTTTGAGACATAGCCATTCATTTTCTATGGATTGCCGCATATCCATTCTAAGAGCACCAATCTCTCCTAATGGCAACTTAAAGATATGCGTAGTTGGAGTTGCTCCAATTGGCTTACACCACTGATTGTTACTACGAAGTAATGCAGTTTTTTTCTTGTGCCCCAGCAATCGAAATACGTAGCGACTCATCATTCGCCCGGCCAAGAAGAGATCCCGTGGAACTCTCATGAAGAACCCTTTCAATTTCCTTTTCGCTGAGAGGTTCTCCCTCAATTACATGAACATCTGGAATAGCATTTCCTTCAGGTAATATCTGAAGAGCACCAACACAATCGCGTCCTATTTCAGAAAGTAAGTCGAAAGGAGAGCTCGAAGAAAGTCCATACCGCCTTTGAATCCTCTGTCTTATATCAGCATTGTCTGGGAGTAGATTGTCAAAGAACGATGCTACCTCTGGGCCTTTTATTTCTTTGGAAACCGGTCCAAGCGGAAGAGAAAGAGAAAGAGGACGAGCATTTTGGTCTCTCAAATACGACTCCACATACCTGAAGGATTGCTCTGATCCTGAGTGCGTCCATTTTCCTACATGTTTACCGTTCATCCATATATCCAAGGTATGTTTCATCACCACTCATCCTTCTCTGTCTCTTCATCTGGGAGGGGCTTTGGTTGCAGAAGCATCTCAATCTCCAGAGCAGAGACAAGCTTGAAAAAGCTTTCAAGGGAACATCGCTCTGGATGAGACTCCAGGGCAGATATGGTCTTGGGCAACAGTCCCACAAGTTCTCCAGCTTGCTTCTGTGTGAGGTTCAAGCTCTTTCGTCTACTTTTTTTTAGATAGTAGGCAAGTTGGAACGGGGTCAATATTAAGTTCTGCATAGGTCCTCCATAAAAGCAGCATACCCTATAAGGTATATATTGTAAATATACCCTATAGGGTTAATTATAGATTTTTTACCCTGTAGGTATAGAATGACCTATAACCTGAGTTATAATTCTTAGAAAATCGAAATACTGAAAATTTTTTGCCGGTATCGGCAGTTATTTTCAGTTGCTCTTCATATGGAACTGTTAGAGACCTACAACGAGGCTACGAAAGCTATCTTCTCAAGACAAAATGACATGGCTGAATCTTCTCTATGTATGCAACACTGGCTTTCCCCGGAGTATCACACGCTGGTCATTTATACATTTTGAAAGTTTTTTTTATAAAAGACAACGGCATCATGTACACAAACAAGCCAATTTCTATAAAAGACGGAGCAAGAGAACACTGTACCTAGCATATTGATGCTTGTAATAGCAAGTTTCTTAGATCAACCATCTATGACCCATTTGCCACATACTGTCGCTTACGGTTAAGCCACTCTGTGGGAGTTTGCTGTTCCAGCCACTTAGTCGACCAGAGCGGTGATATTCAGTCCATCTGGTCCATGATCTACAATCAATAGTGAACTTTCACTTTATCATAGTGAATATTCAGTATATCCTGGAATATATGATAGAAAACTGTAGAAGAAAGGTCTCAAGCCGGCAGGGGTATATATACGGCAAGGAACTTCAGCTGCCCCTACCTCCGATGAAAAAAAATACGTCAAATGATCAAGATTAGTGATGGAGATAATTATGAGCGTATGCGCTCCCTCATCCAGGACTTGACCTTTGAACAAGCAAGGCTCGTATACAAAGAGAAAGGCATACCGTTTGAAAAAGAACATTTCATTCGACTTGGCATCATTGAAGAGACTGGGCTTTATACAAATCTTGGCCTTCTACTCTCAGATCAGTGTATGCATACTATTAAGGTAGCTGTATTCAGTGATGAGGCAAAAAACAACCTTTAATTCTGCGAAAGAATTCAGTGGTTCGGTCCTGACACAATTGGAAGATACCTATACCTATCTTATGTTGTGTAATCAGAATCGTTTTCAGATTGACGATCTATCTCGTCGCGAGTATTGGGATTACCCAAAACAAGCCCTTCGGGAAGCATTATTCAACGCAATCATGCATAGAGACTATGCTTATAGTGGAAGCATCATCATAACCATTACAAAAAAAACACATTGAATTTGTTTCCATTGGGGGGGTCTTGTGGGAGGGCTAACCACAATGGACATTATGGCTGGTATTTCACAACCAAGGAACCGTTTGCTTGCTGATATCTTTCATCGTTTAGGTTATGTTGAAGCTTATGGGACCGGCCTGCGTAGGATCAGAGAACTATATACACATATGGCAGCCCATGAACAAATCGAAGTCACACCCAACACATTCAAAATAGTCCTACCAAACCAGAACGAGAGTCAACCAGTGGAAGCAAGTGCAAAGGAACCTATTCCACTATACTCGTCCAAGCAATTCAAACAAATCTTGGAGGAAATTCAAAGAGAAGGTTATGTCACTGATGAATCAGCACAAACTTTGCTTGGAATAAAGAAGACCCGTGCATACCTCATCCTCCGTCAGATGGTTGATGCTTCCCTGATCAAAAAAACAAGGTCGAGGAAAAAAAACAAAGAGATATATACTGAAACGGATCTTGATCAATCGATAGGTCTGGTTAGCCAGGGGAGATATCTTCACATCCTTCTCTTCAGAGGAAAGCTCCAGCTCATTGAGCATCTGGTAGATCGTCAAGTTGGCGACAAAGGGGTCCAAGCCCCCTCGTTGATGAACCACCTGAAGAGCTGTTCCATCCTCGCAGCCCTTGCAATGTTTGCATGTTTCTTGACTAGCATTGCATTATTAGGAATACGTATTATAAGCACTATAAGTGCTGAAATATAGCTATTTATACAAAATCGTAGAAGAGACTTGTTGACTTCAGCCTGTCATTAGATTACCGTATACATATAGGGTTGATACTTAGTATGAATGAGAAAAGGAGTATATCTTGGCATACGAGAAGGAAAGATTAGAAAACGCTCTTGCGTATATTGCAATCATCCATAAGAAGCTCACAAACAAGCCTGCATATCAGACATATATCTATAAGTATCTTGCTTTGATTGATTTTACAGAAGTAAAAGAAACTGGAAGAACAATGTTCGACCTCGATTATATAGCACTCACAAATGGACCAGTTCCGAGAGTATTATACGATAACCGTGAAGAAAATTTGAGAAATCAACCATTTAGAGATACCGTTGTTCTGAAGAAGACTAGCGAGCAACAGATTATCTATGAACCAGTGGCAGAACCAAATCTGGAATTCTTTTCAGATCATGAACTTGATTTGATAGAATCAACTCTAGAGAAATATGCCTCTCGGGATATCACTTGTGATAAGATTTGTGAGATTACACATAGGCAGATTCCGGCTTGGAGGAAGGCCTGGAGCCGAAGAAACACTAGTCAAAGAGTACCTATTAACCCACTGGATTCATTTCCAGATGTCTTGAAAAAGGACATTAATGCGAGAACTCCTATCGAAGAGGCTGCAGTCCAACATTTCGTAAAAAAAAGCCATCTAGATAGGAACTCAAAATTGTGAACCTCGATGATTTCCAAGTTGGAGTATTATTCAAGTGGCATAACTTTCCATTTCAGCACGATGAGATTGTGAAGGATAGATACTTTATTTATCTGGGATGTCCAAATCGTATGATTACGCCTCAGATTGAATACTTTTTTTTGGTCACAGGTACTTCTTTAACACAGTATTACGAACCAAATAGAGAAAGACACAATTCTCAACACATACGCTTCAATGCAAACGAGCATAACCTTCCACTCGATACAGTCTTTGATATAGATATCTGGTTTGATCATTTTCCTGAAGACACAGTAAGTCACGAATGCAGAAACATGGAAATAATGAGTCATCTATGCGAGAAAGAGTTACGGACTTTATTCACTTGTGTAGTAAATTCGACGTATATTACATATCAAGTAAAGAGAGATATTAAAAGTGCATTCGAGCATTTTGGATTATGCAATTTACCCGCAGTCAGGCAACATAGAAGGGGTAGATACTCTTACGGATAGCCATGACTTGAATATCATATTCTCATTAGTATCATAAAGTAGACACCTCACTCATTTCAAAAAAACAAGGTCGGGGAAAAACAAAGAGATATGTACTGAATCACTCCTGAGGAAGCTCTAGTGTGATACACTCCCCTTCCTGATCAGGAAAATCTCGATGACGCTGCCCATTCTTTCAGAAGCAATAACCAGTCGTAGCATTGCCATAAGATTCCTTGCTCAACAAAATAATTGATATAATAATTGACCTATAAGGTTAATTATCCTAGTATTTATTTAAAAAGAAATGGTTCATTGGAAGGGTCACGTCAAGTAATGTTCGCATTTTCAGATTGATAGGTCGCTGGATGCTTGCCCATACTGTCATGCAACCTTTGCATCATTCAGCTGCCGCTGTTCCTGTATCGACTCAGAGCTGAGATACGCCCTGCCGGTCTCATTGTCGTCCTGGTATTCCATGAGATAGCAGACAAGCAGCCTCATGTATGAGGCAGTGCTGGGGAATACCCCCACCACACGGCTTCTCCTGCGTATCTCGCATTCAGGCGCTCCATGCCGTTGTTGGATGCAATCTTCCGGGAGTCCAGCTCAGGGAAGTTGTAGAACTGCAGGGAATCCTCCAGGCCCTCCATGAGGCATTCTATGGCCTTGGGGAACCTCTGCCCGTATTCTGCTTCCAATGCCCGTGCCCAGGACAGCGCATGAGCTGCATCCTTCTGTTTCCATACCAGCTTCAGCTGCTTGGCAAACCCTTCCTTCTCCTTGGACGGCACGTGGTCCAGGATGTTGCGCATGAAATGTACCTTGCACCGCTGCCATGCGGCCCCGAGGAAGCATTTGCCGATGGCCGACCGTAGTCCCTTGTGGGCATCCGAGACCACCAGCCATACCTTTCCAAGCCCACGCTCCCTGAGTTGCTCGAACAATGCAGTGTAGGTGGCCTCAGACTCGTTGTACATGGGTTCCACCGCGATTATCCGCACTTTCCCTTCCATGTCCACAGCCCTCACCACCATGACGGCAACGCTGATCACCTTCCCGTTGTCCCTGATCTTCTCATACAGGGCATCCACCCAGAGCACCGGGTATTCCTCATCCAGCGGCCTCTGGCGGAACTCCTGCACCTGCCTGTCCAGTTCCCTGGTCATGTTGCTCACCTGCGATGCACTGATGTTCTCAATGCCGATCTTCCTTGCCAGGTTGTCGATCTTCCTGGTGGATACCCCGCTTACCCATGCTTCCTTGATGACATCGATCAGGGCTTGCTCGCTGCGCTTGCGTTCGGTGACGAAAAAGGGGATGTACCCACCGTTGCGCAGCTTGGGCACCAGCATGTACAGGGTCCCCAACCGGGTGTTGAACGTACGGGTGCGATACCCGCTGCGGTATGCAGTCCTTGCCTCTTCATGTGCACCCTTTGGTGCATTGCATCTGTCCTCGATCTCCAGCTCCATGAGCCGTGCCGTCATCCACTCGAGCATGGCCAGCATCGGGTCCTCTGCACTATGGAACTCCAGTAGTTTCATTTCAAAAAAAACGTGGTATCCTTGTTCTTGGTCATTGGGTCAGCACCTCCTGTTCGTCTGCTAACAAACAGTATGGGGCACCCTGTGACCTTTTTTCAAATCCTTAAGCAAATTGCGAACTTAATCGTACACTACTATTGGAAGCTATCTATACCTCTAAGAAAGTTAGAGAGAATATTATAAAATGAAGAGTGTACTATCTACTGTCCCAACAGGGAATGTTATTAAAAACTATCTCGATGCATATCACCTGACCCAAAAGGAGTTATCAATCAGGACAGGAATCAGCGAGAAACATCTGTCCCACCTCTTGAATGGAACCAGCAGACTTACAGAAGAGGTTGCGCTCAAATTGGAGAAAGTGCTCACGCCGGTCCCGGCATCATACTGGTTACAGTATGATGCCAAGTACCGGGAGGCCGTAGCTCGAGAACAAGAACCAGTGTATTCATACAGCAAGCAAGCATTACAGGAAATTGCGAAGCGATTCCATTTCAAAGAAGTTTTTTTTGGAGATCTTGGTTGGAATCTTGAGAAGCAAGCAACTGAAATGCTCTCACTTCTCTCAATTCGAGCCTACCTATGCAGCCCTTTCGGTAGCATTCATGGAAGATGGAGGGTCATTGGAACCAATTGCAATCTGGTTGAACCTCTGCCGCGAAGAACTGGAAATTCAGAATGAGGACCTCTCCCTGAGCTTTTCAGCGAGAAAGCTGAAAAAAAAGCACTCAAACGAACTTAAGGATATTGCCTATGAAGGGAATGCCTCTGATTCGTTGCTTCGCGCCCGCAAACTTCTCAATGCATTGGGTATCTATCTGGTGATTTATCCTGCAATAAGCAACAGCAAGGTTCGTGGAGCGCTTACTACGTACAAAGGAAACCCTGCAATCTATCTCAGCCTTCGATACAAGACACATGACCATGCTTGGTTCGCACTCATGCATGAAATTGGTCACTTGTTATTACACTATGAAAGCAAGCGTACCATCATTTCTTGTGAACAAGATGAAGCAAGCACTGCATCGCAAGAAACCGAAGCCAATCAATTCGCCGAAACCTTCTTTCTTGATACAACCGCTTATGAAGCATTTTGCAATAACAAGGTATTCTCTCATACAGAGATAAGAGCGTTTGCAGAAACACAGCATGTACATCCTGGTATTGTGGTATCTCGGCTGCAACATGAGCAAATCATCCCATACAGTCATCTGAATACACTTAAAAGCAAGATTACATTGATAGAACCCTAGATATATCAATGTATTGGTACCCACTACTCAGTATTAATATGCAACTTCTCATATGCTATGCGGTACTCACTGGGATTTACACCCACCATGCGCTTGAACACCGTCCTGAAATACCCTGGGTCGGAGAAACCACAGGAAAGAGCGATGTCGTTTACGTTCATGGTGTTCTTAAGCAACAGGGTTTGCGCATAGTGAACCCGTGTCTTGTGGATGCAAGAGGAAATGGTCATACCATAGGATTGGTGGAAGATTCTTCCCAAATAGTCGGAATTACAATGCAAAGCTTCGGATAAAGCCTGCGTGGAGAGCGTGTAGTCGGCAAACTTGGTTTTTATCAACCGGTAGGCTGGTTTGCAAGGGGAGAAATCTTCACATCCTTCTCCTCTGAGGAGAGCTCCAACTCATTGAGCAGTTGATAGATCATCAAGTTCGCGACAAAGGGGTCCAAGACCCCCCGTCTCCTGGTCATTGATGAACCAGCGAAACAGCTGCTCCATCCTCACGGTCCTGGCAATCCTCGCGTGTTTCCTCACGCGTATTGTCTCGTTGTGTGCGTAGGAAATACCAGTCCTCTGGGTACTGAAATGTATCCAGTAATACTGCAAATCCTCGGGATAGGGCTTGATTCCCTCATGGAGGATTCCTGGGCAAAGAAGCAGGGACTCTCCCTCCCGGATTGTATAGTCCACGCTACCTTCCCGAATATCGAGAATACCATGTTTTACATAGATGAGCTCATAGGTGGTGATAATTCTCCTCGGGTGGGAGCCAACTCCCCGACTCATGAAAACACCGGCATTCTGAGCCTGGATTTCAGAAATGAGACCAAACGAATAATCCGAACTACCCATATGATTCAAAAGTCGGTTTCCTCACTCTTTTTTCCCTCAAAGTTACACTTGTAGGGTTTTCTTGATGCTCTACAATACATAGTATCACAGGTTTTTTTTACAAAAGGAGTAGCAACCATGAAAAAACACGTTTTAGTCTTTTTTTTCTGATTCTCTTAATCCTTCCCATGCAAATTTTTTGCGAATGGAACGAAAGAGAGTTCAAGCACGGTCCTCACGATTTGGGACAGAAATGCTGAAATGGAAGGAGTCGTATCACTCTTCAATGCGGAAATGGAGAAAACCAACTCCCCCATACGAGCCAAATTTGAATTGATCCCCTATGAGCAGCAAGTTTCCAAATTCATCTCGGCCCTTACCGCCGGAACAGCACCAGACATCTATAGCCTGGACTTGGTGCAATTCCCCTATTTCATCTCTATCGGGGCCTTTGCTGATATGGAAGAGCTCTACCAATCCATGCCCTACAAGGATTACCTTCCCCAAGGCATGCTCCTATCGGAGCAATGGACGGGAGGCAGTATGCACTTCCCTACGAGATCGACCTATCGGTCATCCTCTACAACAAGGACATGTTCAGGGAAGTAGGCCTCGACCCAGAGAACCCACCCGAGAAGTGGGATGAGTTCATCAAGGCAGCAAAACTCCTCACCAAGGATAAGGACAAGGATGGAACCATCGACCAGTGGGGAACCGCCTTGGTAGGCAATGATGCAGGTTCCTACATGTTCTGGTTTATGCCTTTTGTGTGGGGAAACAACGGCGATATGTTCACCAACAAGGGAGAAGTGGTATTTGACTCTCCCGAGGTCAAGGAAACCCTGCAGATGTGGTATGACCTGATCCACACCTATAAAGTAGCCCCTCCCTCCTCCGCACAGTGGTCCGGTGGAGACCGATACAACGCATTTGTAGCAGAACAGCTTGCAATGTGCCTGGGTGGCAACTTCAACATCACTGCATTGAAACAGGACGCACCCGACCTCGATTTCGGCGTAGCATTCATTCCATCCAATAGAGGAACTCCTGCCACCTTTGGTGGAGGGAATATGATCGGCATAACGAAGCAAAGCAAGAATTATGAAGCAGCCAAGCAGTTTATCGAATTCGCCTACAGTGAAAAGGTTCTGCTTACCAACTATGCCCCGAAGATGGCTCTGCTTCCACGCTCGGACTTGTACGACAACGAATATTACCAAGAGATTCCACAGATGATGGATTTCGCACGGATCCTTGAGAATGCAAAGACTCCATTCTCCTATAAATACAACCAGATTTACGATGCTGTACTGTACCACCTCCAGGGAGCACTCCTTGGAAAGATACCCGTAAACACGGCAGTCTCCGATTGTGCTGTAGAGATCCAGAAAGTTCTGAAATGAATGTCATCTAACATCTAGATGGAGCTTATCTGAAAGGAGAGCTCCATCTATGGAGTCTATTATGCGAACTAACAATAAAGGCATACAGTACGTTCTCCCGGTAGCTGTACTCCTGGTAATTTTCTTTCTGGTGCCCCTGGTCAATGTCATCAAGATGAGCATGATGGAGTGGGCAATCCTTGGAGAGAGTACCTTCGTGGGGCTCTCGAATTACCTGAAGACCTTCCAGGCAAAAGAGTTTTGGGCTTCCATGGGAAATACCACCATCTACAGCCTCTTGGTCACCCCGATGATCTTCTTCCCTGCAATGCTTTTTTGCAGTCTTACTCAGTAAACCAAGCAGAGTTTCCTCTCTCTTCAGGACCCTGCTCTTTATCCCCTGTGCAATATCCCTGGTTGCATCCAGCTATATCTGGTCGTGGATACTCAGCGATACCTACGGGATTCTCAACTACCTGCTGAAGGTATCAGGCATACTCAACGAAGGAAAGAACTGGCTAGGCTCCACATGGTCTGCAAGGCTCTGGATCAGCATCTCAGTTGCATGGAAAACCCTTGGTTTCTCCATGGTCATCCTTCTTGCAGGACTTTCCTCAATTTCCCCATCCATTACTGAGACTGCCAAAATTGATGGAGCTGGCAACCCAAGAATTTTCTTTTCCATCACCCTCCCCCCCCTGATTCGCCCAACACTGGCGCTGGCATTGATCATGTCTGTTGCTGGTTCATTCAAGGGATTCGACCAGTTTGTGATCATGACAGGTGGAGGTCCGATGAGGACCACACAAAGCATCATCATGTACATCAACAAAATTGCATTTGACTTCTATGACCTTGGTGGAAGTGCAGCTATTTCAGTTATCTTTCTCGTAGTCCTTGTCACACTCAGCTACTACCAGAACAAGTTGGGAGGGTATGGCAATGACTAAGATATTCCCACATACAGGCAAGAGACTATTCAGTAGTATCCTCCTAACGATAATGATTGTTGTTTTCTTGTTCCCCATCTACTGGAACCTCATAACCGCCCTCAAGCCCTCTACAGAATTGTTGGACTACCCTCCCCAGTTATTCCCCTTCCACCCGACATTTGAACAGCTTCAGAAACTATTTGCTGCAGGGGATGGGGTATTTCTTACCTACTGTAAAAACACGTTGATTATGAGCATTTCAACCATTGTATTGGTGGTACTGCTTAGCATTTACTGTGCCTATGGCCTGGCAATTCTTCCGTTCAAGGGCTCCCGGTTGTTCTTTCTTCTAGTCCTCTCTGTCTTCATGATTCCCTTCCAGTCCCTCCTGGTTCCCTTATATGATCAGCTGACTAAAATGCATCTGTTCAATACGAAACTGGGAATCATTTTAATCTATTCGACCTTCTTTCTGCCGTTCTGCGTCTTCATGCTGAAGAACTCATTCTCCCAGTTACCAATTGCCTTGCGTGAAAGTGCCAAAATCGATGGGGCTTCCGATAGGTTCATCCTCTGGAAAATATATGTACCCCTAAGCATTCCCTCGATCATCTCCTGTATCGTTTACCTCTTCATTGAGACTTGGAATGACTTTGTGCTCTCCTTTGTGTTCAGCAGCTCCGATTCAGTGAAGACCATCCAGGTAGGAATCATGAATTTTGGTAAACAACGATTCCAGAGCGATTGGGGAATTATCAACGCAGGTACCCTGGTGAGCATCATACCCACCATACTTCTCTTTCTCTTCCTTCAGAAATATTACCTACAAGGGTTAACGACAGGAGCAATCAAAGAATGAAACATGAGCATTATGAGGAATTCAAGACACTAGCCTGTAATCAGATTGAAGCACGAGGATGGTTGCATAATCGCCTGGAGACATTGGCTGACGGACTAAGTGGACATCTTGATGAGATCTGGGAAGATGTAGGCCCTAACAGTGCATGGCTTGGTGGGGATGGAGAGAGTTGGGAACGTGGTCCCTATTTTCTCGATGGACTGATCCCACTTGCATACCTCACTGGTGATACGCGACTGAAACTGAAGGTTGAAATCTGGATACACAGTGTACTGGAATCCTCCTCTGACAACGGTTACTTTGGACCTTCAAGTAATATTGATATATGGCCCCGCCTTGTCATGATGAAAGCATTGGTGAGTTATGCTGCCATACACAAGGATGATGAACATGGTGCTTCTGTACGTGCCCTTCTTGAGCATTTTACAAGCTATATGCGTGACCAACTTAAAAAAAGAAGCCACTAGAAATGTGGTCCTTTGCACGTGCAATGGAAGCATGCCCTTCCCTTTTCTATCTGTACGACAAAACGAAAGATCAAGCATTACTGAAACTTGCTGCAGATCTCGCCGACCATTCTTTGGATTGGTACACGTTCTTCCGTGACTTCCCGATCAAGAAACCCATATGGGAGTACATGCCATGGCAAGAGTATATCGATTCCATGGACGAGGCATCACAAGACGAATACCAGCCAACACTGCTCGAGAGAGATAGGAGTGAGGAACTCTTTCAGCTGTACCACACCAGCCATGGAGTAAATATTGCCATGGCATTCAAGTACCTGGCATACCTCTACAAATTAACGGGAGATACCAAGTACCTGGAGACACTAAGGAATGGAAAAAAAACAAACTCATGGAGTACCATGGTCAAGGTAGTGGTATGTATGGTTGTGATGAACATCTCAGTGGACGTGAGCCCAGTCAGGGAACTGAGCTCTGTACGGTGGTAGAATTGCTCTATAGCTTGGAGCAAATCATGCAAATCACCAAAGACCTCTCTTGGTCTGATTGGTTTGAACAAGTTGCCTACAATGCACTGCTGACAACCATTTCTGCTGATGGATGCTCTCATCAATACAATCAGCAGGTTAACCAAATAAGCATCACGGTAGCCAAGCGTCAATGGTACAGCAATCATGACGATTCAAATATTTTCGGGCTCGAACCCAACTTTGGATGTTGTACTGCAAATATGCATCAAGGTTGGCCGAAATTTGTGCAGAACCTCTGGATGAAGGATGGCCAGGGGTATGTCTGTATCAGCTATGCTCCAATCCAGCTACATGACCAGGAAGTTACGGTCACCGTCACAGGGGGGTACCCGTTCTCTGATGCAGCGACAATATACATTCACAGTGAAAGACAGACAGCTTTTTCCATAACGCTCACAGTCCCCTCATGGGCAACATCCATGACTATTACCATGGATGGAAAGCCCATGCATGTCTCCCCCCCCAAAAACCACCAGATTCAACTGACAGAAACCTGGACTGACCAAACATTGGAGATTCACTTTGGTGCAGATATCAGGGTTGAAGAGACCGAACAAGGACTCTTTGTCTATCGGGGGCCTCTGTTATTTGCGCTGCCGATCAAGGCAGAGGAGAGTATTCTGGTGGAACGGGGTAGATTCAGCGATAAGGAGTTCAGACCTACCCTGGTTTGGAATTATGGGCTTCTGCTCTCCAAGAGGGATGAGTGGACATTTGCATATCAGGAGATGACGATTGAAAATCGCGGGATTTCACATATACCTACCATTAAGGCCAAGGGTGCCTTGGTAAAGAACTGGGGTATAGAACACAACAGTGCTGGAAAAGTACCAACTGACCATGTGCAGTATGATGATGAGAATACTGAGGACTTGGTACTTATTCCTTATGGACTTACTACCCTTCGTATCGCTGCATTCCCTGCCTTGCATTGAATACTACAGCACTTGAGATACGTATCAGCAGTACATGGTGCCTCAAGGGCTGAGAGCACTGTTGCCATCGTTTTGCAGGAGCCCTTCTTCTTCCACTCGAATCTCTTAAGAGAGAGATTGGAGAGAAAAGGCATACCTTGGAGATAGCTGAGCTCTACCATCTGAAACATCGTTATGGCATCAGCATGCAAGCTTGTATAAGAAGGGCTTTCGATACAGGGATCATATCACAAACTGAATACACGAAGGTATGTAAACTATGTTCCTCAAGAGGTTGGAGAAAACAAGAACCGGGAGAACCATACCAACTGGAAAAGACTTCCCTCTTTACCAGACTCGTATATCGTGCTCTTGGAGAACACCTCATTGGAGAATCGAAAGCTGCAGAATTACTGGGAAAGAACTTGATGGAGTTCCATGCGGATAGGTTCATGTGAAAAGAGTGATGTTAAGATTTGAGAACCAATAACGTTCAATATTACAGACTATATACTCAATTTGTTTCTATAATTAAACATTAACCTGTCAGTTCATTCACAACTCGATAGAAAGAACCTAAGCTTTTTCTATGGGACAGAAAACGATCACGCTGTTACCCTCAGCACAGCGAAAACTCACTCAGATGGGTGTACAGATAAAACTAGCCAGACTACGAAGAGAACTCCCTGTAACCCTGGTTGCAGAGAGGGCGGGGATCAGCCGGGCAACACTCTGGGCAATCGAGAAGGGCTCACCTTCCGTCTCGATGAGAGCATATGTACAAGTACTCCTTGCCATCGGTCTTGTTGATGATTTGCTTCTCATTGCCAAGGATGATGTACTGGGGAGAACACTTCAGGATATGAAGCTTCCCGTAGGCAAGCGCGCAACCAAGAGGAAGCCTCATGGCAAACACGATTGAAGACCTTGTGCCCGGCAATTGATGATGCAGATCACTAGGTTCATACAATTCTCAGGAACTCCCGGGTAATGGAGGTAAAGAATGCTTCATCCCATAGTTCAAGAGAATTGGTGGTATGAAGAAACGGAATAACATCCTCTTTGATCCCTCTGTAGTCAACAGCAGCAAACCGTTCATTAAGCAGGCTTAAAAGGGTTTCATATGAAAGCAACTGGCTTCCTTGCCAATGCCCTGATTGCCTCATACGTGCTTCTAGATGTGTGATATTTACAGGAATTTGATTCTGAAGATACCATATGTAATCATAGAAATCTCTTCCCTTATCCCTGGATTTCCAGTTTCTACAGAGGAGAGCATGCAACTTTCCGGCAAAGAGAGAAGGTTTATCATAGAGATATACTGAATATGGTTGCGGTAATAGTCGATATTTTCTTTCATATGCTGCACCAATGGGCGGATTGCTGTCTATTTCTATCTTGATTTTAATCAATTCATTACTTGGCACACCCGAAACGGGAGGAGAAAGAGCAGCAATTTGTAGTAGATGAATGAGGGTATTTCCTTTCAAAAAAAATGCCGACTGAATATTCGTAGGTTGCATTTTGACTTTCTGAACCGCCTCCATTTCAAACCCATATGAATTTAAGCCACGCTCAAGGAAGGGAAGATACCTCCCCAAAGAAAAAAATCTACATTTTTATTCTTCAATGAAAAAAAATCCAAATCTTCAGAATAACGATCCAACCCATAAAATATTCTCAATGCTGTTCCCCCATAGAAAGCAGCATGAGCAAAGAAATCTGTCTGCGAAAGGACTTGTAAGACCACTTCCTGAATAATTTCCTTCAAAGCATTAACCGAATCTCTAGGAGAATTAACATGATAGAATTCCAGCATCTTCTCTATTTCTTTCTTCATATATGTTCTTTCCATCGTAACAAGGTCTGCAAGGTAGTACTGTGATACAGAGGGACCAAGGAGGCCATCATCTCCCAATCAAGTGCATGTACTTGGTCTTCAGAAAGCCGCAAATCATCAAACAACAAATCTTGGATAGCATTGTTACCCTGAATCTTGCGAATTTTATAGAGTGTATCAAGCAATGCTTTCTCCGGTGTTGCCAGACGAAACCCATGGCCTTGCTCCTGAGCTGGCTCCAACGCCCAAGGGAAGACAGATTCAGGTATATACAAGAAACTATATCGTCCGAATGGAGTCTCATAGTGTTTTTTTTCCTTGTTCAAGCGAAACCCTGCACTTTTCATCTCATACACCCTTTCAGGTATCATCTGATGATATGCCAACGCTGTTTCAAAGGAGATATAGCTCGGACTATAGATCATACCACCAACAGGGAAATGTGGATCAGAAAGGCTATCAGCATACACTCCACGGACAATCTGAATTATCTCACCCTTTTTTTTATCATTTGAGTGAGTTTTGCCTTCGGGGAGGCATATGAGGACAGCTCATACATCACATACTCCCGTGTTTTTTAACACTACTCTATCTCCTATAAGTATGATTATATCATACTTTACGGAGGTAGAAAGCATAATTTGGATACTATTCTGAAAACAGTACTATCAAGCAAATAGAGTAGCCCTTGAATGTGAATCTACTGACAATATGCAGAGTATTGACTCACTTCACCTCGACACATGCGTGGCTGCCTCCCTTTTCGTTTAAGCAGGACGCGAAGTAGCCTAAAAAAAGACAAAAAGAACATATAGGAGGGGACCCTATAGCCATCATCTACAATCTGAAATGTCTTGGGATGCACAACATATGATACACCTATCTTCTTTCCAAATTTTGCTTTAAAAGCATCATATGATACAGTTGTATAGTTTTTTTGAAGACTTCACTTCTATAGGGTACAGCTTTATTCTTGTATCACCCTCATCTGAAACAAGGAAATCAATCTCAATGTCATTTCTATGTTTCTCTTGGGAATAGTGCGTATAAAAATAGAGGTCCTTACCCTTTGCGACAAGCGCTTGTGCAATGGCATTTTCATGTATCATCCCCTCATTTATGGACAACTTACCATCCATAATTTGCTTATAGAGATTCATCGAGGAAATCTGGTTTTCAGAAAACGCCAAGCTAACCAATAGACCAGTATCACCCATATAACATTTAACAGATGACGTATCCTTATGCAATGACATACCTACATTTGGGTCTGTACATTTGTAGCATATATTACAAATCATTGAGTCACCAAGCCAGAACAGCGGGTCATCATACTGGGCAAAGGTCTTATTACCATCGATTTTGCGCAATACCACTTTCTTATCATGTGTTGAAAGAAATCCAGGCAAGTTTTCAAATAAGCCAGAAACCTTTGATTTATATTTTCTTGCCGCTTTCTTTATATCATCCGGTAAAGGGATAAGATTTGGCGTTTGGCTTTATCAGCCTTATGGAAATCCTTATCGTTTTCATAATAAGCCACAACACTCTGTGGCATACCTCCCACAAGCAAGTATTCACGAAACAACCTTGCCGCCTTACGATGGAATTTTTCATCAAGAGGGGTTTTCTTTTCGTAACACTCTTTGATATATCCTAACAAGACAGTTTCCTGTGCTGCCATCAAAAAAAACTCTTCAAAGTCCAATGGATACATTTTCAATTTCTCTTCTTCGGAAGGAATAAGAATATCTTCCACATTTTCCTTGATTGAAATCAAAGATCCTGTTTCCAAATAATCATATCTTCCATCCGCAACCAGATATTTAATTGCTTCTCTCGCCTTTGGAAATTTTTGTATTTCATCGAAGATGATCAAGGTTTTTCTCTTAAAAAAAAGCTGAACATTATATTCGAGGGAGATAATCTGAAAGAACGTATCGAGGTCATTCAGGTTCTCATGGAAGTTCTCTCTAATCTTTTTAGATGCAATCGCAAAATCCAATAAAACATATGAGTCATAGTTCTCTTTCCCAAATTTACTGGCGATGGTAGATTTGCCGGTTCTACGAGCACCTTCAATCAATAGAGCAGTCTTTCCATTCGAAGTATGTTTCCATGCAAGTAATTTATCATATATCTTTCTTTCTAGTTCCATTGCATTACCCTCTATAGATTAATATACCAGAATAATGACAATACGCAAAGTAATTTTCCCCTTCTACACTGACAATACGCAGAGTATCCACTCACTTCACCCCGACACATGGGCGACTGCCTCCCAGCTTCGTTTAAGCAAGGCACTGACGAATCACAATGTAGAAAACAAATTCACTTAAGTAATCGAAATATTACCAGATATATCTCAGTTAGAAATCATGGAAGTACATCTTTACTTTTCTATCATATGTGATCAATCCTTAATTTCGTGATCTATCGCACGCCATGTCTTGTCTAGAAGTTGGACTGAGTGATCAAAATCCGAAGCAATAAGAGCAGAAAATAGCATATCCACTACAACCAACTGACAAATTCTAGATATAAGTGCCCCCCCCTCCCTGTAGAGTGTCTCCAAATCAGGAATATAGAGAACAATGTCTGCCAATTTAGCAAGTGTAGTAGGTTTGAACCGAGTTATTGCAATAATACATGCTCTGTTCTGCTTTGCCTGCTGTACTGTACGTATCAAGGTTTTTTTCTCACCAGAATAAGAGATAGCTACCACAACATCATCTATTGTCATAGAACAAGCTGCAATCGTCTGCAATTCCGAGTCCTCAGTATAATTTGAGAGATAACCAAGCCGGGAAAGTTTCTGGTGAAAGTCTCTACCAACAATACCTGAAGCGCCTGTACCTGCCAACAGTATGGAGCGAGCTTGTTTAAGTTTTAATACTGCTTTTTCAACATTTTGCCTGTCTATCAGTTTATCAATGTTACAAATCGCATTTCCCACAACGTCAATCATGTTGGAAACAATATCCGACACTGAAGATTCTCCATCATAATCAAGTACTGTTTTTGATTCAGTTTTGTGTGGATACTTCTTTGAGAAAAATTCCTTTGCAATTTCCATCCTTAATTCAGGAAAACCTTTGAAATTCAGTTTCTTACAGAGTCTAATGATTGCTGCTGTACTAGTACCAGCTTTCCCTGCTACTTCGGTTATGCTCATACTAATCACTTGATTTGGGTGATCGATGATAAAGGTTGCCAGTTTCCTTTCAGAAGCAATAGAACTCTCTTTCATCTGTTGTATAAGATATATTGAGCTTTGCATCGATTATTCTTCTTTCCTTTTTTTAGAATATTAAACGTTCTAAAGACTTTAAAACCTAACTTTGAATACATGTACCAAGCAGGTGTATCTTTATTGCACCATAAAAAATAGGATGATTCCAAACCTATTTCTTTTTTTTGTCGAATTAGGCAAGAGTTTAGCAGCAATATACCAACTGAATGTCCCCGGAATTCTGAATCGACGCCAATCGGACCAAAACGACATAAATCTCCATTTACAACTCCAAAAAAAGCAAACCCAATAATTTTTTTGGGTACTTTTTTTTCTATACAAACATAACCTGAATTGTGAAGTCTTTGTTGAAAATAGCCTCTCTGTAGTGTAAAAAGCCAATCCCTCTGCATTTTTTTTCTTGGCAAAACATTATTAGAGCGGGGAACATACTATTATCAAACAATTTGATCTCATATCCTGCATCGGATAAACTACTTTTCCTGGTAAAATCATACTCATTTCCTGTATAACTAATTAGATTCAATTTCATTGCATCCACTTCAGCTTCAGTTTTAAAACCTCTCGTCTGGAGAAAACTTATTGCAGTTGCATGTGAAATCTTATCCAGTCCGGGGATAATGTAATTGTAAGGATAATCACAGAACCGAATACTCGAGCATTCCATACTTTCCCTTATCGATTGTAGAAGGAGACTTCCTATTCCTTGTCCACGATAGTCTTTTAAAACTCCCATCAGTTGAATATAACCAATATGAGAATACTCAATACATGTACCTATTATACACCCTACCGGCGCATTATTTGTTTTTGCAATTCGTATATAATTAGGATTAAAATGTATGTTGCACAAAACTACTTCATTGAATATTTTCTGGCTTATCTGCTCGTCTGGAAATATGTCTTTGATTAATTGCATCAAAGAGGAATGTTCATTATAGTTGTATGAAATTATTTCAATATTTATCATCGTTATGCTTCCAAAATTGTAGAATATGAATGGTAGACAGAAATTGGTATACTTGCTGCTCCCCGTATTGTAGTAGTAACAACATCTGTTACCGGCTGAATTTTCTTCAGGGTACTCACAACTTCAAGTTTCTTAAGCATAGAAGGACCAAATAAATGGAATCCTTTGGAAATCTGCCCACCGATAATCAGTGTATCTACCTGTAGTTTTTGTAAAAGCGGATAGAGCATATTTCCCAATTCAATTCCCATGGTCTCATAAGCCTTGAAAGCATTAGCATCATTTTTAATATCAGCTCTTCGTTGTATCTCTTTAGCATCAATAGAATTTTTGATTCCTGAATATTGATTATATAAATCAACAAGTCCCCTATTGGATACCACGTCTTCTAGAATCCCTCCTTCAATTTTCTCTTGAAACAACGGATACTTTGGAATACCCCCAGATCCCATTTCCAAGTGCCCTTCTTTTAGAAACCCTGTACCCAGACCCGTTCCGATTGCCACACAAAAAAAGACTTTTTTGCTTTCTGGTTAATCTCATACAAGTAGGTCCCATAGGTAAATGAATGTAAATCATGATGGTAGACAATAGGTAGAATATCAGGAATATTGCAAAATTTCCGCAATAAAGGAGTTAATGACAACCCATAGATTGCCTGAAATTTGTGTTGCATCATACAACGACCATTTACATAATCAAAAGGCCCGGGAAATGAGAATACAATTCTTTCTAACCTAGAACGAGGGTACATATCCATCAAGCTAACCTGGCCGTTAACTACAGAATAAAGCGCTTTTAAGATATTAGATCTTTCATCCGAGGAATAGGAAGGAGCCTCTCTACTCGTACCTGCAATTACCTGCATAGAACTAGCATCTATTAAAGCCGATTTAAATAGCGTACCTCCTGCATCTATACTGATAATTATATTCATTTTCCACAAGACTCCGTTTCTCTCAACATTGTTTGATGTACAGCAAAGGGATGATCTGCCATATTAATAATCGTATAACTACCTACTGAGGCAGGTACAACAATAATATCAAGATAATTCATAGTGAATGCAAAGCTTGGATTCTCATCTGGAATAATTTTCACGGTCTCTCCATCCACCAACGTCAATACATGGAATTTTCCGTTCGTATTCTGAGGTATTGAAGTTATACCCTCTAAACGATGCATACAGAAATAAATGAGTTCATATTCTCCTATAAGGAGATCTTTCCAATCTACCCCTTTGTCTACTACTTTTGGCTTTCTCAATAGATTATTTTTTTTACCCATGAGGCATTTCTTTCTTTACTTAGAACCTCTTCTCCATACACGGAATGAATAGGTCTAGGTGTACCATCCAGATCCTTTCTTACATAATCGTAGAGTTTAAATGTGTAGGACCCAATAGTGAGGCTTCCAATTTCAAGGACAAGCTGATTTTGACCTGATGAGTGTATAGTTCCAGCGGGTAGCATGAATTGCATACCCGGTTTTGTGGGATCCCATTTACAAGTTGCTCATAGTCAATCGGTGTTCCCTTTTTCTCAGATTCCTTAATAAGGGAAAAAAAACTCATTAGCGTCAGTATCATCATTCAGGCCACAATATGTTTTTTTTGCTCCTAATCCAGTGTCGACTATGTAATAACTCTCATCTTGTCTACCAAGCTCATTGAAATGTGATTTAACAAAACTTTCATCAGGATGTACTTGTATCGACATGTTTCCACTACTATGCATCGTATCATCATAATTAAAACGAATTGGAAAATATTCACCAAACTGCGAAATACTTTGCTTACCAAGAAGCGGTAAGCTTTGCATCCGCAGGAAAGTATAGAAGGGAATATCAATAAGTGTTTCATCAACTGAACATAGTAAACTCACTTCTGCAGGAATGAGATCAAACACCCAAGCGCAATTTCTCATCTTATCAGGCAAACTACGGTATTTCTTTGTATAATAGCCACCCCAGACACCCTCATTATATACTGGTTTGCATCTAAATGGTCTTTGTACGATATTGTAACAAATTTTTTCCAGCAATGACCTGGAGATTATTTGAAGATGGTCCTCCATGCTCCCTGCCACATAATAGTCATACAGTTGATTTTGAAGGAGATGTGTTCGGTGTGCAACTGATAATTCGAAATCACAATAGTAGGCTCTTCTCATAACCTCTCTATATGTCCTAACACTATCATCTCCTATATTTCTCACAACACCGTTCTTATAACGTAGAACAGCATCCTTCGGTATTACATCGATATAAATCGTAACATCAAAGAGTTTCTGAAATTGAGTTACAGAACAAAAATTCCCATAGACCAACAAAATTCCACTCGATTGTAAAGAATCAATAGACTTAATCATTTTCTCTGAGTTATCTTTCTCGAAAAAAAGGATTCAGGCTTTCCCTCGAAAAGTTTTCCGAAAAGCAACGGAGGGTCGACCGTTTTATCTTTTGGTAAGCTTTCAGAAAATTGGGATTCAAGTTCTTGAGAATTCTTGTAGCATTCTGAAATATTCACAGGAATCACGGGCTTTCCATTTTCAGTGATCTTGCGCGAAACTAGGTGTATAAGATCATCAAAAAAGAGCAGTTGCATACCCATCGATTCCAATTACCGCCTTCTTCTCTTTTGAATAGATATTCAGTGCTTTCTCTGCTATGAATGAAGCCACTTTCTGGTTTCCTTCACAAAGGATATCATTGCTTTCGAGAACCACCTGTGGATTGTTTAAGGCGCTCAAGTCGTCAAAAGGATAAGGATTGAACATAAAACTCATATTGTACTCCTTGGTTTTAATTGTTGCTGCTAGATGTAGTAAAAAAAATCAGCATTCTCGAGCTCCGCTAATTGTTTAAGCTGTGAAATGTGATTTCCTGGTGTAATGGCAAAATGCTGGGTGGTTCCGATACCCATCAACTCAGTAAAGAAAGTTTCTAGGTCAGTATTTAATGGTCTAAAATCTCCATGTGTATACCCTTGTATCTTATGTGTCCCAGGCAATGATTCAATCAGGCTAGCAACCATCTTCAGTTTTGACCCATTTTCTGAAATATGGAGCAGAGTCATTGTTTTTTTTGTGGGGGTATTCTTAACCAAGCAAATGGGGCACCTGCATATCGGTATGAAGTTTTGGCGAATCTGGTATCAATAGCAATCTTTACATAGTCTATGCTTTCAGGGTCTGTGTAATCATTAGGACCAGCATGCCCAGCACAAAAGGAGTTTGTATATTCTTCAATATAGAAAGGTTCTATAACATTAACCTGCTTCTTTGAGAGTTGCTTGAGTATGAATACTGATAGTGTTATCCCGAGGTCTCCCTCCGGACACAGAACTGAACCAGTCTGATTGATAGAGCTATGATAGAATCCTGGTCTCAGACCACATTTTTTTTCAAAAAGTCTCATATCTACATCATTTAGAGTCAGTGCATCAAGGTTATGCTGCTTCATTATTCGGCTTAACCCTAGTGAATACTTAAGTGATGCAAGGAATTTTTTCCTCTTCGATTGAATCAACTACCTGATAATTGCTGATAGTATTCCTATACCACTCATTTATTTCTTGCTCTTGTACTAATTGCGAGATTTCATAGAGTTCGTCATAACTGATAAATGTAATTTCTGGTCCGTAGGAATAATACTCATAAGGATTCATATATGTGTTCCACATGATTTCATTATAGGAAGGAAGCACACCAAATCTTGCGTTTCTCAGCTCGTTATATAGCATACAAACATTAGCATACGAAATAATCTCATTTTTTCTTTCGTTCAATCGTACCAACTACTATATGAGCTTTTCTTCCTTGTTTATGGATTGAACCTGACCCGACAAGCATGCCTACAAGACCACCAGCAGATAAAAAATTGTATAAAATCGTCCTCATTTGCACAATCTTTGAACGGAACTTGGTTCATTGCTGGATAGTAATAGATCAAGGGTGCAGTTCCCCCATAATCCCTCAAGAATCGTATCCACACATTATCTTCTGCCCAAGAATGGAACAATACTAGAATGCAATCAACATGTGAATCATGAAAGAGAGCAAGAGCTCTATTGAGATCTTCGTATTCAAATATGTCACCTGGAAAAATGAGTTCCATGTCGATGCCAAGGTGATTACGTATCATGTCAGTCTCACGACTTATTCTATTCTCATATAATCCAGATTCAGTCCCTTTACCTAACCCTCGGAATCGTCTACTGGCTAAACACAATAACCCTACAACTGGAAGATGAGACTGTTCTTTGAAACTCATAAAGACCTCCTAGAAGATATAAAATGCTATCTATGTCAACATCGATTTTAATGTGAGATCACTTTCCAGCAAAAAGCGAGGTAGATGGAAGAAACCCTTCCATTTACTTCCCTTCAAGCTTTTTTGCCTTTTTTCCCATCCCGATATAAGTACCCAAACCACTCTCCATTTATATCATCATTAAAACGTTCCCATGCCCATGTATGCAAACGAAGAAACCATTGGTATAATTCAATATCTGAAGATAAAGAATAGAGTAAAAGTGCTGCATATATAGCCTCAGCGTGGACCCACCATAATTTCATCTCTGACTCAAGTTTTTTTTCAGTGGGATAATTCTGTACATCCTGATAATAAAAAAGTCCTCCATAATCCTTATCCCAACCCCTTTCCAGTCCATTTAAGAGCTCTTGTCAACAATAATATCAACTGTTCGTCTTTCCTCTCTTCTGCTGCTTTTGCAAGAAACCAAATAACTTCACAGGCATGCCCTGGGCAAAGAAGTCTACTTTCCATACAGAAAGGTGAAGGCATTGAAAGACTTACACGCTCGTATACAACCTTATCTTCTTCTGAAATGTGGTATGCGCAGACATCATTTATTACACGGGTTATGGTATCCTCTAAGTTTATATCATTAGGGTGAAACCTTTTTAGGACCTGTGCCATATTTAGTTCAATCATAGAAAATCCAAAGGCTCTAAATGATCTGTTTTCGATTATATGTTTTTTTTCATATTTCCCTTTAGGGCTTGATTTATTCTGCTGAATGAGACTGTATGTCTTCGATGCCAAATCTCTAATTTCATTATTTTGGGCAGCTTGTCCATATTCCGCATATGCCATCGCGGCAAAACAATCTGAATAGATGTTATATGGTGCAATGATGGGATCACCATCACGTGTAAGAGAAAAATAGTGCCTTCCAGATTTATCAATTGCATGAGAAGTAAGAAACTGTATACCCTTTTCGGCTTGCGCAAGCAACTTTTTTTTCTTCTCAATTCTGTTGTATAAATGTGAGAACATCCATACTTGTCTAGCTTGAAGCCAAGTAAATTTATCATAATCATATACTGACCCGTCACAATCCAAACAGGTAAAATACCCTCCATGCTCAGTATCGGGGGAAAAACGTTCCCAAAATGGTATGACATCACAATAAAGCTTTTTGCTATATAATTGTTGAATATCTACAAGTGTTTTTTTCTGCGACTCTGTCAAATAAATGTTATTCATTGTATTATCCCTTAACTGCTCCAGCTGTCATGCCTTTTATAAAATACTTGGACATAAACATATACACGATAATCATCGGAATGATTGCGATAGATAACGCAGCAAAGATTAAATCCCATTGTATCTGGTACTGACCAAAGAACGATGCAACGCCAAGGGGAAGCGTCTTTTTCCTATCAGTGAAATAAAGATTAGAGGAAAGAAAAAAAATCATTCCAGATTGGAACTAGGTTATAGATAGTCACCAGGGTTATGGATGACATCGACAGGGGCATAATAACATGCCTATATATCATAAGATCGTTGCAACCATCAATTCTAGCTGCATATTCAAGTTCTTTGGGAATAGATTTCATAAATCCAGAGAGAATAAATACTGTTGATGGAATTCCCATTGCCGTAAAGATTAAAATTAGTGCAACTCTAGAATCCGTAAGATGAAGATTTTCTATAAGCAAAAAAAAGCGGAATAATTGCTGCTTTCAGTGGAAGGACTATTCCAGAAAGAAACAGCATATATACTACTAGCTTCATTTTGTAGCTATATCTTGCTATACCATTGGCAGCCATACTTCCAAATAACAGAACAAAAAAACATTGCAATAACTGTAACGAAAATACTATTCAAGAAATACTTATCAAATCCACCTTTCTGCCAGACTTTCACATAATTCTCAAACCTCCAGATTTCAGGTAATGCAAATGGATTCATAAATATTTCTCTGGTTGATTTAAATGATGAGAAAAAAAAGATTAAGTAGAGGATAGATTACAACTACAGAATAGCCCAGCAATAAAAGCTGAAAGATGATATATAGTATTTTTCTTATCCCTCTTGAATTTTTATATTTGAGATCAAGTATCATAGCTGTACCTCTTTCCGTTGGAAACCAAGAATATTTAAAGCTGAGAGAATCAGACAAATTAAATAGATTATTACAGACAATGCTGATCCTATTGATATTTCCGGTACTGTTGAGGCTTGAGAACCAAAAGCTTTTCTATAGAATAGTGTTCCCAAAGTATCCGTCGCATAATTCGGAGTACCATCCAAACCTGCCATTGTATAGACTTGTTCAAAAAAAACATTGATGCTGCCAATAAGTGTAAGAACGGTAATTACCATAACAGAAGGAAGAATAAGTGGAAATGTGATTTTCCAAAACATCCGCCATTCTGAAGCTCCATCAAGATGTGCAGACTCAAGACATTCATCTGGGACATTATTCATAGCAGCCAAGAAAACTAGAGTAGGAAAGCCAATCCATCGCCATATATTCATAACTATTATTGCATACGTTGCCGTTTTAGGATCCCCTAACCATGGACGTGCAAAGTCTCCAAGTCCAAGGAAATTAAAAAATACTAGAGAAAAGCCCAAATTGAGGATTGTAATAAAGCTTCCATAAGAAACCGACGGCAATTATAGACAGGAGAACCGGCATAAAGAATATTCGTTTATAAAACTCATGCCCACGTATCCTCCGACTTAATAGATAGCCGAAAAGAAGGCCAATAGTATTTTGAATAATCATCGAGCTCAAAAACCATTTCACATTGTTTCCAATAGCATTAAAAAAAACGGATATTGTGTGGATATTGTGTAAAAAATTGCTATAAAGTTTTTTTTCAATCCGACGAATTCTTGCCTAGTAAAACCGTCCCAAGAATAAAAGCTGAACATTAAAGAAGCAAATAGAGGGTATATGATGACTAAGGAGACAACAAAGAGTCCCGGAGTTACAAAAAAAAATGATCCATGGTGCTTGTTTGTTTTTTATCATGATATTATCTCTTCAGTTAAGGAAAAATTGTAGGGGTATGATTTTTGTCGTACCCCTACTTGAAAATACTTACATTACAAATTCACTGTATTACTTCTGAGAAGGATTAAAATAGATTGAAACACCATCCTGAATATCTTGAGCAACTTCTTTACTTGTTGCACTACCTGACATCAGCGCCTGTATTCCATTCTGTAGCAATTCTGAACCACTCGGTTGCTCGTATCTAAAGCTAACGAGCATTATATAAGGGGTGGTCTTCACACTTGGATCAATTACCCTTTTTTTAACAATGGCTGTGTAGGTACTACGTCAGGGTGCTCTGTTCGGACGCCAAGCTTGTCACAAATAAACTGCTGAGCCTCTTGTGATGCCAAAAAACGTACAAAGGTAATTGCTTCATCCTTATACTCAGTCGTTTTGTTGATCCCGAAAGATCCATCCATATAGGTTGAGATGTACTGAGAATCTCCTTTATTTTCAACAGGACCAAAGAAGATGTCATAATTCAAATCTGGATTCTGACTAGTAAAATAGGAATCCTCCCAGATACCACCGATAAAATGACCAGCCATGTTATTTATGAAAAGCATTTGCTGTTCAACATAATCAAGACCTGTGAAACCATCAGGCATGTAAGGACTCAATTCAGCCAACTTATCAAGTGCTTTTACGTACCTAGAATCAGTAAAATCAGTTTCTCCTTTCATCAGTGCGTCATAGAAATCATTACCACCGTAGAAATTAGGACCAATCACACCCAGCATGACCTCATCCATCCATCCAGTCTTACTTCCATTTGCAATCCCTGTAATTCCGGCAGATTCGAAAGCATTCAAGTTAGAAATAAATTCGTCCCATGTCTCTGGTACAGAAAGCCCAAGGTCTTTATAGAGATCCGTATTGTAATAAATTACTAATGACTGACTTGCATAAGGCACTCCATATACTTTCCCATCAGTAATACTTGTACTACCACCAAGAGACTGTTTGCTAAACAGAGCAATTTCGGGAATAATATCTTCAGTTAAGGGTAGTAGATAACCAGGTTTTGCAAACTGCTCGAAATTCCCATAAGCCCGTAAGTGGATAACATCTGCTGCCGTTCCACCTTTGAAGTTTGTTGCTAGAACCGTCTGGTATTCTTCTGTTTTGTAAGGTGAATAGGTGACGTTGATGCCCGGATTTTCTTTTTCGAACATATCAATGAGCTCTTCATAAACAGCTACATCTTCAGTTCTCCATGAACTGAAATCCAACTCGACCACATCATCTTGTTCACTTTGTCCGCCAGCAAAAGCTATTGACGGAAAAAATGATAAGAATTGAAATCATGATAATAACCAGTTTCCTCATAAACATACTCCTTTTATTGATTTACCTAATAATGATGATAGAACGCTTTCCGAATGGAGTCAACAATAATTTTCATTTATATCTATATACTATGAAAATATTTTTCACTAGAAATATAATTTACCGCCAGCAGACAAGCTCCATAGGATGCATCGTGTTTTTTTTGTAACTATTTCAATTTCTGGTAGCTGATTATTGATCAAATTCATAAATCTGGGTCGAACATAGGCATCTTTTTTCTAAGACACCTCCAGCTAAAACCATATTGGTCTTATTAAGTTTTGGCATTCGGATAAATATGCTTCGAACCAAAGATAGAAGTTCGGTTGTAGCTATGTTGAGAATATCTAAAGCAAGGAGATCTTTGTTCAGTGCATGTTGGGTTACTAATTGAGCACATGAAGCAATTATAGATTTTTTTTTTAAAATTATGAAGAAGATAAATAAATTCCTTGGGATCGCTCAAACCAAAAAAACTGTAGTAAAGAAACGAGCATTTGTGTTTCAATATCACGTTTCTCAAAACTCCTAATGGACCGCACTATTGCTTGGTGAGCTATCCAAAATGCAGATCCCTCATCGCCCAGCATGTAGCCGTATCCGCCTGCTCTAGTCAGTGTACCATCGTTTAGTCTACCAAGAGCAAGTGCTCCGGTACCAGCGATAAGACACGCTCCCTCAAGATCGTTAAGACCACCTACGAGTAAGGATTCTCCATCATTGCAGTAATAAATAGGGCAATCAATGACTGTATGTTCATGTAAATACGTATCAATCAACTGCTTTTCTGGGTCCCGATCCAGACCAGCACTACTAATGCACCCTGCAACAAACTGACTAGGCTCTAATCCTGAATCTCTGAGCATAAATTTTATTAGATTTGTAAGATTATTCAGAGCTATTTCTTTATCACCAGAATATATATTTGTTGCCTCACCACTTAATTTAAAGCAAATCTCCAAATCAGTATTTAGGACTGTGATTCTTGATCTTGTCCCTCCACCATCAATCCCAAAAACATACTTCATACTACATTACCCGGTTTGGACTTCATAGCGAAATGCAAGTTTCCATCATGAGTAGCCAATAGTTCATCAGCTTGTGCTGCAGAACATGAAAGCATAACCATCAGTATCGCAGTCTTTACCTGATTGTTTGCTTCTTGTAATGCCTTTTTTCCCTTTATCTTGGTCGCACCCAGTAATTTCTGTAATTAGCCTGAGGGCCCTGTGGGTCAGTTTTTCATTTACGGGTGTCAAATCCACCATATAGTTGTTGAACACTTTCCCGATTTTTATCATCGCAGTTGTAGAAATCATGTTGAGGACAAGTTTTTGTGCCGTACCTGATTTCATCCTAGTTGAACCGGTAAGAATTTCAGGGCCTACATTCAAGAAGATACAATGTTTTGCTTCCTCGAAAATAGAAGAGTGCTCGTTACAGGCAATAGCACCAACCGTTGCTCCAAGCGATGATGCATAGTACATTGCTGCTTTAACGAATGGACCTGTCCTGAGGCAGTAATTCCGATAAGAACATCCTTGTCCGTAAAGTCAACTTCTTTGAGTGCATCAACACCTGCCTGCTTGTTATCTTCAACCCACTCGACTGCTGTTGTCAAAGCACGTTGTCCTCCAGCAATAATTCCCTGGACCATTGTTGCTGGCACTCCAAACGTTGGAGGACACTCTGACGCATCAAGAACTCCCAACCTTCCCGAAGTTCCTGCTCCGATGTAAAAAAAAGTCTTCCGCCCTGCTTAAATGAGGATACAACATCCTCTACTAGGTTAGCAATCACTGGTATTGTGGGTGTAATACAATGAGGCACTGTGATATCTTCACTGTTTATAATCGTCAAGATTTCTGCCGTGGTTTTTGTGTCAATCTCGTAGGATTTTGGGTTTCGTTGCTCTGTAGTCAATGATGAAATATTCATATGCGAATTATACATAGCTGAGCTTACTAGAGCAACAAAAAACTTTCACACATTTTTTTAATATTACATGAAAAAATATTACACTCCGACTTTTTTTCCAACAATTACGAAATGATACAGAATAAAAAAACTAGAGGCTTCTAGTTTGTGCTTAAGCAAAAACATACCCAATAATCAACGATTAAATAATGAGAATTGACTAATGAAAAAAAACTGAAAATAAAGTTTTTTGTCAACTCACTCGATTTTTTGAAATAATTACAACCGTATGATTGGGAAACCTTTGCGATACAGGAAGACCCCTTGGCGCTTGCAATTCTCGAACAAGCTGGCAAGGGAGTTGGAGAGATAAGGAAAATCAATATCAAGTTATTTACTTATATAAAGATAGAAATACATAACTAGCAGTTCAAGTCCAACATTTCTTTGCTAGTATGCCTTGCATATGTGTAAAGTATGATGTAAAGTGTGGTTGGAGGCTAGGTATGAACAGCACGAAAATGACGTTATCGAATGGCCCACTTACCGCCGTGCTCATCCAACTAAAGTTCTCACCAATTATGCAAATTGCAGATTATATCCCAAAAGTACAAGACCTGTTGAGGAGAAAAGATTTTCCTCTATTTGATGTGCTACAAGGGAGAACTTTCAAACAGGCCCACATGGCGAAATCAAAACAGAGAAGTTAGAGCAATGGGTTTTTTCATCCAATGATTATTCTGAGAATATTCTCATCGACAAGGATACCCTCACCTACCAAATCACTGACTGCAGTGGGTATGATTACCAAGCATTCATTGGAAAATTTATCGAGGCTGTGAACAGTTTCGATTCCATTGTTGATATCTCAGCCGTCACTCGTCTTGGTCTAAGGTATATTAATGTAATCCCAGAAAAAAGAGAACCTTTCTTGGAAAGAAGTATTACATGAGCATTTTCATGGAATGCAATTTCCAGAATCGGTATCATGGAGTGACAATGCCTTATTTGCTTACTCAACACAACGTGGGGTTCAAATAGAGTCTATAAAAATGTTGAGCAATTTCCAATTGAGGATTATGCAAAACCTCAATGGATATAAATATCCCCAGGATATCATCAAATTCCCATTGGGAGCCCCGGAGGCTTTTAAGGATATAAACCTCGTCACCTTTGTTGATATTGATCATTACATTCTCCTGAAAGCAGCAAAAAAAGCATGAGGTCATTGAACAATTGGACTCCATCTTTGGGGAATTGCATGCAGCCATAGAAGAGGTATTCTTTACTAGTGTAATTTCAGAAAAGGCAAAAGAAGTATGGAAGTAATAGTAGCTTATAAAGAAATGCATCCAAATACTCTGCTCGATCGCTGGCAATCCTCTGTTGCTGAATATGGGAGATATACGCAAAAACAGGTTTCCTCAACAGGTTACGACCAAATCCAAATAACCAATTCGATTATTACAACCAGTACCTATAGTAACGAGATTATTAGATGGTATGCGGGTAGTTCTCATTTCCCAAGGTTCTGTATCTCAAATAGTTTCATTTTCGAGAATACCATTGAAAATGAAAATTGCTCTGGACTTGAGTCTATTGAAACGAAAGACTATCAAGAGCAATTTGCACAGATCAGCAGTTTCTTCTCCTTCAATAAATCTGAATGGGCGCGAATCTTTTCTGTATCAAGAGTGAGTATCTATGACTGGTTAAGCGGAAAAACAACCCCAACTGGAGAGAAAGCATACAAGATCAGTAGTATCTACAAATTAATAGGCACCCTACCTGATACGAGCATTCCGATTTCCCGTACATACCTGTATCAGAATATCCAGAAGTATAATAAATCATTATTAGACATATTCTTAACAAGCACAGATATTAGTAAGGATTATGAAGATTTATCTGATATCTTAGCAATTCTGATCCGGCGATCAAAAAAAATACCCATGACAGATTAGCCAGACTCGCAAAAGACAGGAAGCCAAATGAAGCAACCTTAGATTATAATCTTAGTAAGTTGCGCTTCTAGACCACGGTATTTCATTCCCCAACGGAGCGAGAGGAAAGGAACCATCATGATGGTTCTTCTCCCGAGCGAGTGCAGGGAAAGCAAGGTGATATACCCCTTCCCCTGGGGCGGAAAAGGAGGCAACGCTCCTGGGTCCAGGGCTTGCCCTGAGGTATTGATACCTTTCATTGGATGAGTGAGCTGAACCTTAACAGAATTCAAGACAATAATTGGAAGCAGGGCGTCATTATTGAGAATGATCTTAAAGACCAACTGCTTTCCTCCTCTGAGTTCTTTTCATATATCAAAGATTCAGACGTATTGGTTCTATATTCCCAGGACTGCGACCTCATCAATCCAAGTCTAGACAAGGAACCGTTTGCTGAATTCTTCTGCGCAAAGAAGACTGAATCCATAGAGTCAAATTTCGCTTTTGGGAAAAAAAACCCAAGGAAGCTACATCAAAGAATGCCCACCGGAGACTTTTGCGCTGTTTCACCGGAGACTTTTGCGCTATTTCACCGGAGACTTTTGCGCTGTTTCACCGGAGACTTGCGCCGAGAATTATACTTACGAGTATAACTCAAATTCCCGTCCTAATTATATCTAGGTCTCCTCGTCTTCCTGTTCATCATCATCTATAGCCTTGTTGAGCTCCTCGACATTCATTGTCTCTCCCTTCCAATGGTACTCTATCTTCAGGAGGTCGAAGACCAGCCTCTGTGCCTTGGTCGGCACCGTCCACAGGTCCTTGTAGGTGCCGGTGAAGTGGATTCTGGAATAGGTTGCCACCTTGTTCAACATGTCCTTCAGATCCCAGTACTTCCTGTCCCTGGGTTTGATGGCCGAGACCTTGCTTCTCAGCTCATTGAGCAGGATGAGGGTGATGAAGTTGACGAACAGCCTCCCTTTCATGGTTTTCTCACCATGGACATTGAGCCTGTTGCAGTCCAACAGGTTCTTCATGTCATCGAAGTGGAACTCGATGTCGCCCCTGCGATTGTAGTGCCCCAGGGCCTTTGATGCATCCTTCTCCGCATTGGTGAGGATGATCCAGAACCCGCTGTAGCCGTTGATGTAGGCATTGACGGCCTGTTCGTTCAGGCTGACTTTCCTTCCCCTCTTGGGGGTTTCCTTGACGGTGAAGTAGGTGTCGTACAGGTTCTTGTGCTTCTCGAAGGTATCCCCGCTTGCAAGCTCCTCCTCGCACTTTCTCAGCTTGAGCATCAGCGATGCGATGTCCTGCTCCTTCCTGACGGGGTCGAAGTAGACATGCCTCCAGGTCCTGCCGTAGGACTCAGTCTTGTAGTCGGTGACGCCATAGATGTAGGACTTGTCGTCCTCGGGATTGCGGATGATGTTGGCGGGTCTCCGGATTGAGTCCCTGACCTTGTCGATCAATTCCTTCTGCCACTTGAGGCTGGATGGTACGGGGATGGTGAACTTCTGCCCCTTCCCTGCTATGTTCCTGAGGTTCGCCTCGCTGGAGAACCCCCCCCGGTCCCCCACCAGGTTGATGTCCTTCACATCGAGCTTTTCCAGGCTGCCCAGCACATGGTCGAGGACGATGGAGTCCGCCATGCTTCCGGGCAGCTCCGAATACCAGAGAGGGACGTTCGACGAGTGAGCACTGAGAAGGCCTAGATTTATTTGTCTCAGGTTCTCGTGATCGCGGTTGTACCCTCGTTCCACATAGGTGTTGTTCTTTCCATATGAGGATATGCTGGTGATATCGAACAGCAGTGCCTTTTTCTTCGCCTGCTTGTTGATCCAAAGCTTGAAGAAGGTGTTGCGCCTGTCGTCGGATAAAGAGGCAAGCAACTCGCTGATGCGCTGCGAACACAGTGCGCTGCCGTTGAACCCACGGTCATTCAGCCAATCCTCGGCTCTGCTGAGGGCCTTGCCCTCGCAGACGCTGTACCTTGCAAGCTGGAGGATGGCATCGGCGTCATCGCTTCCGAATGCTTCCTTGAGTACCCCCCCCTTGATGCCGACGTCCTTGACCACCTTGTCCAGGATGAGGTTCTGTCCCATCAGGGTGGTTTTCGAGACAAGCGGATTCTCGGCCTTGACGGCTTGCTTTCTTGCCTGATAGTACTCGTTGTATATCTCTCTTCCATCCGGCCCGAGGCGGCCGATACACTTGCGCTTGTGCTCGCCGCGCTTCTTCTCGCTGTTCCAGAAGGCCTGGTCCTCGTAGAGGTAGGTGACACCGTTCTTTTTTTGTTGGTGACACGGATGATTTTCATCGGTTTTGCATTGGCATCTATCATAGATACAATTATATCTATGATAGATGCTTTTGTCACGTACTTTCTGCCATTATCTGCAACTATTTAAAAGAATTATTCAAATCCTAGTTATAACTGAGACCGGAATTTGAGAGTATAATACTCGTAAGTATAATATCTAAGCAGAAGAACAAGAGCATGTTTGTCAGGAAAGACTTCCTCCGCCGGGCAGAACTATTCCACCACATTGAAAACCGTTACTACTACCTGTTCTGTAATGCAGGCTTTACTGATGAAGTGAAAGCCAATGCCCAGATTGAGGGAATTACGCTTGTTGCACTGGAAGATTTATTCCTGGTTGAATAGCTACCACATAATAGAGGGTCACCATCATGTGGTGACCCTCCAATTGATAAAAAATGCTCTTTTTAGAATACAGAACCTGCGTCGTAGTGGTCCATTACATTGCTCTTGTCAACCAAGACAGAGGGGAGCACTACAGAAGTAGGCTTGCTAGCGGTGTGGAATGCATCAGACTTTCTGCCTTCTGCGACATCCAGACAGTACATGATGGCATCATAGACCATTGACGGGTGGTAGGTGGCTGTTGCCTTTACCAACGGATCATCGTTCATGATCATCTCGTACGCTGCCTTGGAGCCTGCACCACCAAAGACCAGCTTGATATCCTTTCGGCCACTCTCCTTGATAGCCTGAAGGACTCCAGTCATGACATCATCATCCTGGCAGAATACAGCATGGATCTCAGGATACTTCTGGATGTAGTTCTCCATCAGCTCCAGGCCCTTCTGGGTCGACCAGTCAGCGAAGTCATAGTTTCTTCCACCGGCGAGATTGACCAAGGATTTCTCCTTCTGCATCTCGTCGAAGAATGCATTCATTCTCTCGCCATCGATAACAACAGGCATACCACCCATGGCAACATACTTGGTCAGGCCGTTTTTCTTCATGTAATCTCTCACGAAGATACCGGAGACCTTTCCCATCTCAGAATTGTTACCAGCGAGGTTGATGTAGCCGAAGGATGTATCGGTCAGACCACGGTCGACAACGATACACTTTACGCCAGAGGTGTGAGCTTCCTTAACCACAGGGGTAAGGGGAGCTGATTCATGAGGAAGGATAACCAGATAGTCCATGCCCCAGACCATGAGGTCTTCGACATCGGAAATCTGCTTTGCATACCCATCAGCATGCAATACCTTGAACTCATACTTTCCAGGATACTGCTCCTTCAGTTCCTCGACAGCTTTGTCTGCCCACCAGCCGATACCTCCAGTCCAGCCGTGGTCAGGAGAGGGAACCGCAATACCGATCTTGGGAACACCAGCAGCGCCCTCAGAGACACCCTGGGCGAAGACCATACCGGCGGCAAAGACCATACAGAGAGCGATAATCAAAACTCTTCTCATTTCCAATCCTCCTTGATTGAACCTTTATTTGTTACCGTTGTTGTACTGCAAGAGTACCGCAACAATAATGACAAACCCTTTTACTGCCTGCTGCAGGAAAGCACTGATGCCTCCCATGACAAGCATGTTGTTTATGATTCCCAGCATCACCGCACCCATCATGGTACCGATGATACTTCCCTTTCCTCCGCTCATCAGGGTTCCCCCTATGACCACAGCTGCGATGGCGTCCATCTCATAACCAGCACCGTCGCTTGGGTTGATACAGTTGAGCCTGCTCGACCACATCACAGCGGTCATACCAACCGTGAAGCCCGTAATGATGTAGGGAAGCCACTTTACAATGATGATGTTTATCGCTGAATACTTCGCAACCTGTTCATTGCTTCCTGTTGCACAGAGATACCGGCCAAAGCTCGTATGGTTCAGTATGATATGCAGCAAGATTCCTACGATAAGGAAGCACCAAACCGGGATAGGTAGGCCAAGAAAAAAAATACCGCTTCCAAGCTTCCCATAGTCCATATTCTCCGAGAGGATGGTACCCGCATTGGAGATGTACTGGATAAGGGAGCGAAAGATCGACATGGTACCCAGGGTGACTATAAAGGGAGCCATCTTGAACTTCGCCACCATTATTCCGTTTAGCGCTCCGCAGAGCGATCCCAGCACCAGGGCGAAGAGGAACGTCAGGACAATACCCCATACAGAACTTGGGCCGAAGAGATTGAGGAAGTAGATTGCAATCCCTCCCACGAAGGCGGTCATGGAACCTACCGAGAGGTCGATACCCCCCCCACTGATGATTACCAGCGTCATCCCCAATCCGATGATTCCCGTATAGGAAATCTGCCTGAGAATGTTCGTCAGGTTCCTGATCCTTAGGAAATTGGGCCACCCGAGAATGGTGGCGATCACCACAAGGATAAGGAACGCCATCCCCAGGGAGTGATCCTTGAACCTGAACTTTTTCACAGAAGACAGCAGTTTATTTTCACCCATCTTTTTCTACACCTTTCTTGATTCCTGTTGCATTGAACACGATGTTTTCCTCAGTAATCTCTTCCTCATCCAAGCAGCTTGCTATCTTTCCTTCCCGCATAACGTAAGCCCGGTTGCACATCCCAATAATCTCCTCCATCTCGGATGAGATAATGATGCAACTGATCCTCGCCTCGGAAAGCTGGTGAATGAACTCATAAATCTCCCGCTTTGCGTTGATATCGATTCCCCGGGTAGGCTCATCAAGGATAAGAATCTCAGGATCGGTATCCATCCACCGAGCAAGATACACTTTCTGCTGGTTTCCCCCGCTGAAGAACCGCAGCTCCGACTTCTTCGAAGCAGCCACGATATTGAACTCATCAATGTAATGATCACTGGCAGCTGTCTCAGCCTTCTTGTCGATCAGAAGCCCTTTGAGATATTTATCCTTCAGGGAGATCAGGCTGACGTTCTTGGTAATGTCATAGTTCATGACAATACCCTTGCCCTGCCTGTCCTCACTGATATAGCCAAGACCAAGGGAGACGGCATCCTTCGCACTGCGGATCCTCACCGGTTTTCCCTTTACGTGGATCTCCCCAGACTCCATTCTCCTAAGCCCCATAACCGCTTCCATCGTCTCGGTACGACCTGAGCCGACAAGACCGGCAAAGCCCAGGACCTCTCCTCGATGCAGGGAGAACGAAACGTCTTTTACCATGGGCCCACTCTTCAGGTTCTTGACCTCAAGCACAAGCTCCTCTGCCCTTCTATCCTTCTTGGGAGGGAAGACCTGGCTGAAATCACGCCCAACCATCTTCTTGGCAAGCGTGTTTGCATCAAGGTTCTTTACCTCATCCACACTTACCAGCTTCCCGTCCCTGAGCACGGTAACCCGGTCACAGATACTCATGACCTCCTGCAGCTTATGGCTGACAAAGAGCATGGTGACCTTCTTCTCCTTGAGCTTTCGCATCAAGGAGAACAGGGTCCTTACCTCAACCGGGGTAAGGGTGGTGGTCGGCTCATCAAAGATCAGTACCCTTGTATCAAGAATCATGGCCTTTGCAATCTCAACCATCTGCTTCTCAGCAACTGAGAGCTCACTGATGTACTTGTTCACATCAAGGGGCATCTTTAAAAGCTCAAGCTGAGCCCTCGCTTCCTCCCGCATCTTTGCCTTATCCAAGAGAAGCCCCTTATGAATCTCATTTCCGAGGAAGATGTTCTCGAATACCGTCAGGTAATTGATCAAGTTGAACTCCTGGGGAACGATACCGATCCCAGTTTCTTTGCCGTGATATAGTCGGGAATATTGGTGAGTTTGCCATCCAGACGGATGGTGCCCTCAGTTTTTTTTGGTAGATCCCGCTGAGAATCTTCATCAACGTGGATTTACCAGCGCCATTCTCCCCGATAAGCCCCATGACCTCTCCTTCCCGTATGGAGAAGGAGACCCGGTCGAGGACACGGACAGATGAGAATTCCTTGACTATACCTTCCAGTTCAAGAAGGATCTTAGGTTGGTCCATCAATTCTCCATTGCTCCATCGAAATCAACATTCGAGGGTTCGAAATCAACTCTTCTCACCAGTTCAAGTGCTTCACTCGCTCCAAACAACCTATCCATACCATTGTCTTCCCATTCAACGGACAGGGGACCATGGTATCCAGCTGCATTTGCTTCGCGGATGATCATATCGAAGTCAACATCCCCATGACCTGGGGAGACAAAGTTCCACCCTCTTCTCAAATCTCCGAAGGCCAGGTGGGATCCAAGGATACCGCTCCTGCCGTCCAGCTTCACCAAGCTGTCCTTGATATGCACATGGTAGATATGGGAAGCGAAATCACGGAAGAAGAGTGCGGGATCGAGTCCCTGCCACTGCAGGTGACTTGGATCGAAGTTGATCCCAAGGGCTTCTCTCTTCTTAAACTTCTCCAGGAGACGCTGGGTGCTGTAATAGTCATACGCGATCTCAGAGGGGTGTACCTCAAGGGCAAACTTCACGCCCTGCTTGTCGAACTCATCAAGGATTGGAGTCCAGAGGTCGTAGATCTCCTGGTAGCCATCCTCGATCAACTGCTCACTGTTGGCAGGGAATGAGTAGAAATACTTCCAGATCGGGCTCCCCATGAAACCGGTAACCACCGAGCAACCCATGTTCTTTGCTGCCTGGGCGGTGTACTTCATCTGGTCGATTCCCCACTGACGGATTGCCTTGTCATCACCCTTGAGACTCTTGGGGGCAAAACCGGCGAGACGGGGGTCACCAAAGGCATCTCCGACGCACTGCCCGGCAAGGTGGTTTCCCAAGGCATAGCAACCAAGGTTGTATTTCTTCAGGATTGCTTTCTTGTCAGCTACATAGGAGGGATCCTTTGCAGCTTTCTCAACGTTCATATGATCACCCCAACAGGCAATCTCAACCCCGTCATACCCCATTTCACTTACGGTCTCACACATCTTCTCAAAGGGAAGATCTGCCCACTGTCCTGTAAAGATTGTTACCATTCTAGCCATGGATTTGCTCCTTTTTATGATTTCTTATAGGTCGACCCAAACAGAGCCTTGCTTGCTGCTCTCCAGGCACCGGTTGATGAATTTCACGCCATCAAGCCCTTCCTCGACTCCTGGGAAGTCAAGATCGGAGGGCTCCAGTTTCTCTCCACGAAGGTGTTTTCCTAGCGCCAGGATAAAAGGCTTGTAGATATTGGCAAATGCCTCATAGAGTCCCTCTGGGTGTCCTGCTGGCACACGGGAGTACTGCTGGGCTACCGGTCGAACGCCTCACGACCACGACTCCACCTCTGTTTCGGCCCGTCGCAAGGGGTAAAGGTGAAATAGTCAGGGTCCTCCTGGAGCCACTCCAAGCTCCCTTTCTCACCAAAGATGCGGATACGTAGGGCATTGTCATAGCCGAAGGCAATCTGGCTTGACCAATAGAGTCCCTTGCCTCCCCCCTCGTACTCAACCATCACCGAGGCATTGTCATCCAACGTCCTGCCCTCAACCAAGCTATCCAGCGCGCACAGACCTTCTTTATCTTCTTTCCGGTAACCGTAGCCACCATGTTCTCGATATGGCTGCCGATATCACCAAGGCAGTTTGATGCCCCTGATACCTTGGGGTCCATTCGCCAAGGTGCAATGGAGCTATGTTCATCGACGGGATTACCAACCAGTCCTGTGGATACTCGGCATTTACAAACCTGATCTTCCCAAGCATTCCGTCCTGGACCATCTTTCTCATCTGCTTTACAGCAGGGTATCCGGTGTAGGTATAGGTAACACCAAAGAGCAGGTGCTTCTCCTTGCAGATTTTCCTCAGCTCTTCACTCTGTTCAATACTCCAGGTCAGGGGCTTGTCACAGACAACATGAATCCCCTGGGAAAGGAAGGCCTTGCATATGTCAAAGTGGGAAGCATTGGGTGTAACACAAACAGCAAAGGCAATACCGTCTTCCCTGCTTGCTTCCTTCTCTGCCATCTCGTGGTAGTCGGCATAGAGACGATCACTCGCAATACCGAGCTCTGTCCCAAAAGCTTTCGACTTCTCCACATCCCGTGAAAAACAACCGGCTTTCAAGACAGCAAGATCATCGAGACGGATGGCTTTACGATGTACATCCCCGATAAAGGCTCCCTTTCCACCTCCAATCATTCCATAGGCAATTCGGTCCATGTTTTCCTCCTATGCACGTGCGTGCATAACATCCCTAAAAGCATCACACGTATTTGTTTTGCACGTGATAATCGTACCATGTTTTTTTGAGTTTTGCAAGGGAGAGTATGGACTATCGTAAACTAAGGCGACACTTCTTGAGGTAGCTAGGGATGCAACTTTCTCCTCAAAATCGCTGAAAAACGAGGTTCCACCCGCCTCTATCTCAATGCTTCCCTGATATCCTCCGTCCACAAGGATTTGCATCAGGACTTGCCAATCGGTATCACCACAACCAGGCAAGGTAGCTTTGATCGCCTTATCGGGAGCATAGAGACCGATCTTACTGAGGAGGGCAGCATCAACATGGGCATCCTTTCCATGCACATGCAAAACCCTCTCCTTCCAACGTCTCAGCTGGGCAAGCGGCTCGAGCAGTGCCTCCACCTGATGACACGGCTCCCACTCGAGGCCAAGAAGGGGATCATCGAGGGTGGAAAAGATGAGTTCCCACGCCGCATCATTGATGGCAATATTCCAGGAGCCACGCTTCCAGAGGTCCCCCATCCTGCAGTTCTCCAGGAGCAATTCCCTGCAATCATGGTGGTGGACCTGATCCAGCAACTCGCTGAACACTTCCTTGAATCTGGGAAGCGATGCCTCAACACTTTTAGAAGGAACACGACCTGCAAACGTTGAGACAAACGGATTCCCGAACTGAGAAGCCTGCTCTATAAGGGTATGCACACTACGGAGGGTCTCCTCATTGGACAAGGGGTTACCCCAAACGGAGATTGCAGTGACAGGAAGTCCTGATTTCGCTGTACAACGAGCAAGACTTGCAAGATCAATCTCCCCAAGGGTCTCCCAGAAACAGATACTGAGAGTTTCAAACCCTGCTTCCTTCAACCTCTCAAGATTGCCAGAGGTAACCTCATTGGCATAGAGCAATGCCCCAAGCTGTATATCCATCATCGCATCTCCTCCAAGAGTTTCTGGACCCGGTATCCATCTTCAAACGAAGGAGGGATAGAATCCCCACGCTTAACGGCATCAAAAAAAACTGCTGATAGGTCGAAACAGGCCGGACTCCCTCCAGCTTGGACGAAAGTCCTTCCTTCGTCATAATGACCACCTGCTTCCTATCGAGGGAAGTATTCATCGTGAGCGTGGCTTCACTGCCCTCTATGGCAAGTTGCAATGAATCATCACGTGGGGTCCTGGTAAGAGCAATGCAATGTGCAAGGGATATGGTTCCCAACACTTAACAAGGCACCATACTCAACCAAGGCGTTCGAATTGACTTCGAGGTTCTTCTTCTCAAAGGGGACTGTTCCAAATAGGAAGAAAAGGAGATCGATGAGGTGGCTGCCGAGGTCGGAGAGACAACCATCACGATTATAGGAGGGAAGCAGCCTCCATTTCCAACGGAATACCTGTTCGGGGTCACCCCAGATATGGCTCTGGTACCAGCTCTGCAGGTAGGAGATTGTGACATTCTCCAGCGTACCGAGCAAACCACGAGAGAGAGCCTCCTGTACTGCAGAGAGAGAGGGTGTGTGGCGTTTTGAAAAAAAATTAACCATGAATGGGCGGCTCTTAGGGAGCCTTGCCAAGAAATCAGCCTCTTCTTGGGTTGATGTGAGCGGTTTCTCACAGAAAACTGCCAGATTTGCTCTCACTGCTGCCTCACAGCAGAGAACATGAAAACAGTCAGGGAGACAACAACTCAGGGCATCTGCCTTGTTGGAGAAGGATGAGATCATGTCCAGATTGTCATACCTCTCTTCCACCTCAAATGTTTCACAAAAAAAACCCCTCAGGTGCTCCTCATTATGATCGATTGCGCCTACTATCTGGGCTCCCAGACCCTGGAACTTCCGGGCTTGATACCAGCCCATTCCTCCACATCCCACTATGACTAGTTTCATCGTTTATTCTCCCAGGGGTCGAGTGGACTTTCTCACCACAAAACCGGTCTCTGCCCATCTCTGTTCTGCTGCTTTTCCGTGCTCGATCATACCGATCAACATCTGTACGGCTTCAGCTCCCATTTCCATGATCGGATGATCGACTGTAGTCAGGGGAGGAGTACTGGTACCAGCAGGCTGGAAGTTGTCATATCCGATAAGGGAGATAGCCTGAGGAACCTTCTTGGAGTGTTCACTGCAGGCCTGGAGAAAGCCGAAGGCTTGCCGGTCACTGGCAGTCATAATCAGAGACTCTTTCTTCCCGAACTGTCTAAAGGCATTGAAGCCTGAGTTTCTGGAGAAATTTCCTTCGACAATGGTTGTCTGCAAGTGGTAGTAGGAAGCAAGCTCTTCAAATGCTTGGAGTCTGTCCTTGCCGTTCTTGAACTGAAGGTCTCCGGTCACATACCCGATGTGGTGGTGCCCAAGCTCATGCGCATGGGAAAAAGCCTTCCTCATCCCCTCATCAGGACGAGCATAGATGCTTGCAGCCCCCCTCTTGGTAGTTGTTCACCAACACAAAGGGAAGGTTGTGCTCGATGAGAGGTTCAATCTCGGGAAACTGGTCCTTGGTGATAGCGAAGATCAAGCCATCATAGCTATGGCTGGTGATAAGGTCACGGTAACTTCGGTACTTGCCTAGGTAGTTCTCAAAGATAATTCCAACATTGTAGTTGTGGTTCAGTGTTCCAAGCAATAATCCATCGAGAAGGGCAGGAAAATAGGAACGGGTAAAGGGTAAGATCTTCTTGTAGTAGGGAACCACAAAACCGAGGGCAAAACTTCTATTACTTGCAAAGAGCGTAGCAGTCCGTGAAGGGACATATCCCAGTTGTTCTGCCACTAGGCGTACCTTCTTCTTGATCTCATCACTGATAAGGGGTGAATCGTTGAGTGCACGGGAGACCGTGGACTCAGCCACCCCTGCTGCGCGAGCTACATCAGCTCTTCCTACAAGCTTTTCCATATAGGCCAGTGTATCATTATTAGCGTGTATATGGTACGGCTTTCTTGTTGATGAGAAGTTAGAATGTTTGGCACTAGAACCGATATCTGAGACTTACCTGAGGATACATATCCACATTAAGCGTGGAGGTATTCATCTCATACATCCCAACATAGACAAACTCTGTACTGATGGCAAAGTGCTTGAAGAAGATGGTCTCCACCCCTATTCCTCCCCCAATACCTATATTGAGGGTGAGCGGTCCAGAGCGATACACATCAGGGTCAAAGGAGACAAGTTCTGCTTCCTTGTAGCCTTGGTGGTGTACCCCACCAACAAGATAGAGCGTACCGGCAAGCCAGGAGTTTGCCTCGTGGTACACCAACGGGTATTGCAACTCAAGCCCGATGTTATAGACCAGCTCGTCATAGCCATACTCCATCTGGGGGTGGTAGATCAAACCACCTGCTACCTGGTAGCCAAAGTCATCCAACCACCTCTGGTAGCTGACACCAACCCCGGCCAAACGTCCACCTTGGACACCCAAGCCCTGGGAGTACTCACTTCCCACTGCGAACAGAGGAGTAGAAAGAGAAGCCAGCAAAACAAACAGGACAACCAAGGAGCGAATAGGTGTTTTCATACAGAAATATTACTACAATCCTGTATTTCTGTCTGGTAGCTGACCATGAAAATGGACTGAATTATGCAGCTCTTTTGAAGAATATACATTTAAATACATATTATACGTTTTTATTTGTAATGTTTTCGCAATTATGCAATAATAATAGTCAGTAAAAAACACTGTTTACGATTATAGACGGAGGATTGTATGAAAATACTTAAGATACGAGCATCAGGATTACCATTATTCTCTTCTGATATAGAGGTGGATTTTCTTGCACTTCAAAGAGTCTCTACGGAATCTGCCGAAACAATGCACCGCCTTTTCTCGAACTACTATCAAAACAATGTAATTGCAATCACTGGTATAAATGCATCTGGAAAAACAACAATCCTGAAGGTCGTTAATTTCTCATTTCGATTGTTGAATAATGAACCCATAAGTACTATCGATAGTATCGAAATATTTGATGGACTCCTTGACCAAGACATCGTATCATTCACAATTTTTTTTCTATGCAAATGATCATGCGATTCATATGCTTCATACTGTGATTAAAAAAACAAGATGACAGATTCATCATCGTTGAGGAGACTTTACACTCTAAATCAATTACCAGCGCCAAGAGTAAAAAAAGCCTTATTTGATGTCTCCTCTTTCAAACAGGAGCAGATGAGAAATCAGCAAGAGGCTTATCTTCTTGACGACGTCAGTATCATGGTTGCTTTTAATAAACGCCAAGCCGAGCGAATCTCAATAGTTGACATGCTTCGCTTTACCAACAACAACCTATTAGGTCTAAACGCAGAAATCCCACACGAATTGATAGAATTTTTTCGACCCTAGCATTGAATACCTTACTATTGAGAAACAGTTTAAAGATCAGGAAATCCGACTTAAGTTCAAGAACAAAGAAGAACTTATCTTCCATCAGTTGTCTGAACTGAACAGATACCTTTCATCGGGCACAATTAAAGGTATTACACTATTCCTGAACGCTCTAAAAATTCTTAAAGTCGGTGGATATTTACTTGTTGATGAAATAGAGAACCACTTCAATAAGGAAATTGTGGTCACACTAATCCGTTTTTTTTATGGACCAGGATTGCAACCCAAAAGGAGCTGTACTACTCTTTTCTACACACTATCCAGAGCTACTTGATGAATTTTCTCGTAACGATACTATCTACATAGCGCGAAATAAAGCTGGGATTACTGTAGAGAATCTTTCAAAAAATCCTTACACGTAATGATATAAATAAAAGCGATGCATACCAAAGTGGATACTTAGAAGGAACGGTCCCCTTGTATGACGCTTATATGAACCTAAAAAAAAGAATTGTAATAAGAACACTTGTGTAGGATGAGAAAATGAAACTATCTAATCTTATTGCCTGCATTTGTGAAGGTGCAGCAGAATGAGTATTCTACCGGTTCAGCACTACCAAAATACAGTTGAGCACCGGTAAGATACGGAAGAGCACCACCTTTCCTAGTTATCCGAAAATACGGGACAGCATCAGTAAAATACGTGAGAGCACTGGTTCTTTTTGTATGTGATACGGTTGGAGATTTCGGGTTAGTTGAGCCACTATTCCTCAGAAATTGAGCCGGTTGATGCGTCATTTTGCTACTCCAACCGATCACTTCAGGAATCTGCTCAGAATTCACCTGGATATTTGGTATGCCTTAGATCCTCGTCGCTTTGTATCACCAGGCTGAACCCATTCGAAACCAGCCTGCTGGTTATAGCATTCCCGATAGTATAACCAGAAAACTTCTCGCACCAGTCATCAGGGTCAACCTGTGAGCATATGATTGTAGTGGCTACACCATATCTTGCATCAATGAAATCAAGCAAAATGGATTCCTTAACCTGGTCATGGATGTCAAACATCAGCCAATCATCCAGGATCAGGACAGGTAGCCTTTGAAAGTATCCGAGCTTACGCTTGTACCGTTTTTGGTCTTTTGCTTGTTCAAATCATGTAACTCGTTGAGGAACTTGTTTGCATTGAAATACTTCGTCCGGTGCAGGTTATGGCAAGCCTCAACACCAGAGGCTTTTGCAAAGTAGGATTTGCCCTTATGAAAGATATTCCATAAGGGAAAGTCCTACATCTCAAGCTGCCTTGGACTGTTGGCCTGCTCCAGATTGAAACGGACCCTGTACGTCAGAATGCCTGATCTGCTGACCGATTACGAATGTCTGAAGTCGCTGATTCAAAAAAGAAAGTATATAAAGAAGATGGCAAATTACGATGTACTGATTATCGATGAATGGCTCGGGAACACCCTGACGGAACCACAACTCAGTTTCCTGTTTGAACTGGTGGAGAAGAGAAACGAATTGAAGTCCACAATCTTCTGCTCGCAATTCAGTACGAAGGAATGGTATGTCAGGCTGGGCGAGTCAACAAAAAAAAGCGAAAGCCTGCTGAACAGAATCCTATCAGGTTTGTGCAGACTGGACTGCGGAAATTACAACATGCGTGAATACTATTCAAAGACCAGGATGAGAATCTAGGTAGTGCTCAACTTGATTTCAGCACCGGTGCTGAACTATACCACGCCGGTGTCTATCGAGCAAATATTCAGCAGAAGAAGCCATCATTGAGTTATTATTAGAATCTGATAAGCTGATTTTTAACCGTCAACAATTGCTTGAAGAACAAATTATTAGATGCAGAAAGGGGGGGGTGCGGCCGAAAATTTTGAGAAACGTTATCTGAGAAAAGGTTTCAGTGAAAAAATCTCAATAATACGAATACTTGACTCGAGAAAAGAGCGGTTCAAACTGAGCAATGCATATAAAGAAAAAATTGATATCATCAATATTGTGACCTCACCAGAAATTGAAATGTTAATTATATTCAAAGAAAACAAATATAGTGATTTTAAGAAATCCAGAAGAAAGCCAAGCGAGTTTTGCTCCATAGACTTACACTACCATAATGTAAAATCAAAAAACTTTTATAAAACACTACTTTAAAGACATCGAAACCTTACTATACGCAATACAGGAATATCGCCGAATAAGCAGAATTCCAAAAGAGGAGTACTGCTTAACAGACTTGCTTAGATAGAATCTGCTACAGAGAACTCCCCACTACTCCTCATACCATCTTAAAGATTTGGGTCTACTTACTTTGTAGAAGAGTATATACAGCTCCACAAGAATTGAGATTCTGTTACAGTTTACATATTCATTCCCCAATGAATCGAGAGAAAAAAACAAGTTGAGATACCCCGTCCATTGGGGTGAAGAAGGGGACAACGCCTCCTAAGTTCAGAACTTGTCCTGATATATTGATCCTTTTCATTCTTAGCCTAACACCCTACATCTTTGGATCTTTGAACTCAGGAACCAACTCATGGAGCATTTTCAGCATCTCTTCAGGAGCGCTCTTATCGAAGGCAGTAAGATAGTGGTTGAGGAAGGAGAGCTCACTGATGGTGTGGTTGTTCACCTTTGCTTTGAAGACTAGCTTCTCCTCAGTAGCAATGGTGGTGTCCTTGTTGGCAAGGAGTTCCTCATAGAGCTTCTCTCCTGGGCGGAGACCAGTAACGATGACCTGGCTCCTGCTATCACCATAGTACTTCACCAACTTCTCTGCAAAGTCATAGATCTTGACTGGCTGGCCCATATCCAGGACCATCACCTCTCCACCCTTAGCCATACTGGCTGCCTTGAATACCAAGCCAACTGCCTCAGGAATTGCCATGAAGTAACGGATAATGTCCTTATGGGTAACGGTAATGGGAACTCCTGCCTTGATCTGGTCCATGAAAAGGGGAAGCATGCTTCCCCGGCTTCCCAGGACATTACCAAAGCGTACACAGACAATTTCTGTCTCCTTACTGTTGAGCATGCCGGCCATCAACTCGACCACCCGCTTGGTAGCCCCCCCCATCACATTGGTCGGGTTCACCGCCTTGTCAGTGGAGATGACTACCACTTTCTCAACCTGATGTTCCTTGGCACTCTTAAGCACAGCATAAGAACCATTGATATTGGTCGTGATGGCCTCTTCTGGATACAACTCCTGAAGTGGCACATGCTTGTAAGCTGCAGCGTGGAATATCAACTGCGGTCTGAACTGTGTCATGATGCGGTCAATTTTCTTTCGGTTCTTGATATCACAGACAATGGGAATGACTAGGTCACTCCACTCCTTCTGGTAGTTGTGTAACCGCAAGGAGAGGTCATGGAGCTCTGTCTCATCAATATCGAGCAACAGGAGTTGTTCAGGCCCATAGGTAAGCAATTGTCGACAAATCTCGCTTCCGATACTACCTCCGGCTCCGGTTACCAGAACACGTTTTCCTCGGACCATCTGCCTGATCGGCTCCTTGTCGATGCTGATCAGGGGACGACCAAGAAGGTCTGCATAGTCAAGGTTTCTGAGGTCCAGCTCTTTCTGGCCCTCCTGCATCTCAAAGAGGGAAGGAATTACTTTAATATCACAGCCTGCTTCTTTTGCTGCATCGACTGCAAGAAGCATTCTCTCCTGGTCAATCTGGGTAATGGCAATGATCAGTGTCTTGGCTTTCAGGTTCTGGAGAACCTGAGGCAAGTCCCTTACACTGCCAAAGACCTTCACCCCGAGCATGTATGTAGCATGAAGATGAACCTCATCATCCACGAATCCTACAATGTGGTAGGGAAGTTTCCCCTTTTGGTACTGTCTTACCAGAGTGTTTCCCAGCTCCCCTGCCCCATAAATGACAGCACGTGGATGTTGGTTGTTACTCTGCTTGTTTCGAAACACCAAAACCGACCGGTAAAAAAACACGAAAACCCATCACCATGAGGAATCCGAAAATATCGGCACTGACTATGAATGGGATCCAATCACTTTGGAAGCGAGATAGAAACCAATCAGGAGTATCCCGAGGATAGTTACCGGGATAAACGCAGTTAAACCTCGACCGAGCAGGTCGAGGGAGCTTTCACTGATTCTAATATGGTAAAAAACGAACGGCAAAAAGAAGAAATATGGTGGCAAGGATATTGAAGTAAATGAGAGAGTCGAAATTGAATGGCAGTGTTTGAAAAAAAACCACCCAAGAAGCCAAGAAGCCTGCTAGCAATAGAAGCACTGCATCCATTGTCATCAAGACAACCCAGCGCAAATAACGACTCTTCACCATTTCACTCATGCAATATCACCCCTGGTCTGTATCTTCATCTGCTCCCATGCAGAACGAACGCGTAGCACAATATTCTTGTGACACAGGAGCTCGGGTAGCGCTACTATACCATGCCGCTGATGCCCTGTAAATGAATCGTACAGAAAACCCTCTATTTGCCTACTTGCTGGACTGTACAAACTCCACCGGCATGCTTACCCTTCTAACCACCTCTGCAAACTGGAACTCAACCATAACCCTGCTGTGGCGATAGTCGACCTTCACGATCGTCCCCATGAATCCTGCATAGGCCCATCGATAATTTTAATCGGCTCACCTTTCTTATATACTACCTTGGAAGGCTTAATTGTGCCCTGGTTGTGCATAATCCAAGCAGCATACTCATAGTCTGGGCCTTGTAGCTCAATGGTCTTGTTCAGATTCCTGAGAAACCCATAACAACCGGGCAGTTTAAGTACATCCCGACCATAATCCTGTAGAGAGACTTCACTGGAGAGTAAGAGGTACCCAGGAAGTATGGGATGGTCAGTCATGATCTTTTTTCCCTTACGTCGGTCTATCATACGACGCATAGGAATGAAGGCCGTTACTTCATCATCCTCCAGTTCGCGACTAAAGAATTTAAGCAGATGTGCCTTCACATACTCCTCTCTTCCGGTCCTGCAAGCAATGAAGTAATAGTTCATAGTCGCCCATAGTACAGTATTTGGTACATGTTTGTCATCCGATTGAGAAGGCTTTCTCTAGTGCAGCCCTCATCACTTGAGCATCAGGGACCATCCCGGTCCAATTCTGTAGACCAAGGACCCCTTGGTTCACCAACATCCCCAGTCCATCAAGGGTAGCGGCTCCCGCTTTCCTTGCACGCTTCAAGAAAACTGTATCGGTGGGATTGAACACCACATCACAGGCAATAACATCCTGAATTCCCTGAGAGAAGGCAACATCTATACAGCTATTCTCATCAAAGAGACCAACACTGGTTGCCTGCACCACCACTAAGCCATCTTCTTCTATCTGGTAGGTGCCTTCCCACGCTTGGTAGATACCGTGGTATTCGTGACGCCCTGTAAACGCTTAGCTAGTGCTTCTGCTTTCTCTCTGGTACGGTTTACCAGTATGACTTCTTTCACCTCAGAGAGGACCAACTCAACGGCAATGGCTGAGGCAGCTCCACCGGATCCAAAGAGCACCACGCGCTTCTCACTGAGATCACTAACCTGCTCCTTCAGCGACTGCAGAAACCCCTTTCCGTCGGTATTGTCTCCTTGGTAGGTGCCATCAGCCTGTACGGTTATGCAGTTCACCGCATTGCTGAGACGTGCACTCTCAGTGAAGCTATCGAGGTAAGGAAAGACTATTTGCTTGAAGGGTGCAGTTACATTGCCACCGGCAACATGCAGAGCCTTCAACCCTTCCAATGCTGTTTGCAACTGGTCACTCTCCAACTCGCAGGTGATGTATTGACCAGGATAGTCCATATCCAGAAAGGCTTCTTCCATCATATATTGGGTGGGGTTTCCGACCACCGGGTTTCCAATGCAGAAAAACAGTGAAGGGAGCGGTCCCTTCATCAGTGCATGTAGTGTATCCATTACCATCTCCTTCTCTGTATCGTAGTACAGCTTTATCTTTCTGTCTAATGATTATATCCAATACACATTATATACTCATGTCTGGTAACTATTCGCTCATATACATATACTGTTACCATAAAGAGGTACAAATGGAATCAGATGAGCAACATTATACAGAGCATACAACACTACTTGAATATACACACCCTACTATCATAGCTCTTATCCAAAAGAAAGGATGGCTTTCCCTCCCTACTACTGGAGAACGTATTGCTGCAGTCTATACCTTTGTCCGTGATGAAATCCCATTTGGTTATGGAGATCACTTTGCGGTACCTGCTTCCAGAGTGCTCGAACAGGGCATGGGTAACTGTCTTACAAAGACCACGCTACTGATGGCACTGCTTCGTGCAGTAGGCTTCCCCTGTCGCTTACGGGCAGCGATGATCAGCAAGGTAATCCACCGAGGATTACTTGATGATATCTCTTTCCTATTCAGTCCTCGCCATCTGCACCATACATGGGTAGAGGTATATTTCCAAGGTAGATGGATTGAGATCGGGGGACATATTATTGACCGTCCATACCTGGAGAAGCTCCAACAGAAGTTTGCCAATTTCATCGGAAGCTTTTATGGCTACGGAATTGCTGTCACCCACTTCCGAAACCCCCCCCGATCAGTTGGAGGAAGAGGAAACAGAGATCCAGAGCAAGGCAATTAGGGAAAGCCTGCATACTTTCAATGACCCTGATACATTCTTTATCTCCCATCCGGAGGCAGAGCGGAGAACTCACTGCATGACCTATAAACTGATTCTACGTCCGGGGCTCAACAGGTCCATCCAGAAACTACGAAAAAAAAGCTGAGCAATAGCCCTACTTGAGGTCTTCCTTCTCAACCAAGGTTGGTACGAAGTGTTTAAGAAATCCAGCTTTTTTGGAGCGATACTTTACATAAAAGTATCCGGCAATACTAAAAGCGAGTGCCCCAACGAAATTGACGAATAGGTCTTCCATGGTATCGAAGAGCCCAATATCCAAGTACCCACCAACTCCCAACGGCTTTCCATTAACCACAACCTCTTCAATACCGCTTAGGGTGATTACCTTCTGACTATTTGTTGGGTCTAATGTGACTGAGCGTATGGTTTTAAGCACGGTATCCTTTTGCATGTCCAAGCGAAAGACAACATCCATGAAGAACTCAAAGAACTCCCAGATTACTCCGATGGTCATGGAAAAGCAGAAAGCAACAATGGCCAGAAAAAAGGGAGAGAGCCGAATAGAGAATCGTTCGTTCCTGTTGAGTATGTCCACAAGGGAAAACCCAATGGCAGCGGCCAAAAATCCGTTGAAGGTATGCAACAGGGTATCCCAGAAGGGGAAGGTCACATAATAAGAGCGCATTTCTCCAAGAATCTCGGCAGCGAAGATGAAGAAGAGGATGATGTTCTCCAAGGTGTCCGGTATGTCAATACGGGTGTTGGTTTCTATCAAGGAAGGAATGGCAAACAGGACAAGGGTAAGCACACAAAGAAAAAACATTCTCATAGTTGCCATTGAAGAGCTGGGCGACCAGTACCAAGACAACAATGAAACGCAGGACATAGTGTACGATGCGCGCACTATCCTTTTCCCGCAAGGCCTGGCGGAATGATTTCTTCACTGGGGCTTTCCACTTCTTCATGGGTAGCATTGTGAGGTGAGAAAGCATGCCGGTCAATAGTGCTTCACCTATCTCGGCGAGTTGAGAGTTACTAAGCTTTAATGGCAGTTTTCCAATACATTACTAGACACTTATTGCCTTTTGGCAACTAATCGTATTCCTAATCTATATTTACTTTCACCCATGTACATGATATCGTTTAATGGTTTAAGGAATCACTCTTACAACAGGTTACTATGCACACCTTCGTACCGCACACCCAAGTATGCTTGTTGGCAGAGCAATTCTTGCACAAGAGACAATTTCGTCGGGAAAGCGGAATTGCCTCAAAATTTTTGCATAGAAAAATGGGGATCCAGGTATGGAAGAAACGTTGTACGAGGACGAGGGCATTAGCATTAGTGAGCTCATTGGCATTGTATTGAAGCATTTTAAACTGCTTCTGATAGTATTTGGCATCATTGTCCTGGCATGTGTGGGATATATCTTGATGAATGATCCTACCTATACTGCAACTACCACGGTAAGCGTGGAGTCAATCAAGAATCTTACTGCTTGGGATACTTCAAGAGGCGATATCAGGAACATAACTACTGAACTCCAGTTCCTTAGGCGCGATGAAACAGTACGCAGTGCCTTGGGACAACTGAACCTTGCCTCCTACCAGAGGAAGGATGGCTCCACCTATGAAGATCTACTCACAGACAAGAAGAAGTTCAAGTGCCTACAGGAAGCAATTACCACCAGTGAGATAAAGGACACCAATTCAGTCTCCATCTCACTAGAGCACTCCAATGCAGTGTTTGCCCAAGATTTTCTTACAGCACTGACCAGCGAATTCTCTGCATCATTGCTTACCTTTGCAAACACAGACCTTACCTTGCAACACGATGCCTTGGATAGGAAATTTGAAGAGAGTACCACCCTCTTGGAAACAAGCAAGACAGCATTGGCTACCTTCCAAGAAGAGACAGACATCCTCTCCTTGGAAGCCAATAAATCAGCATATCAGCGAATTCTCTCCCTCATCCAGCTCCAACTGGGTGAAGTGGCTGGAGTTGCTCCTGAATCATCACTGGAGGCTTCTCTCCAACATCTTGGCGCGCAAGATGAGCAGACCCTTCTTTTAACCTCTCAGTATTCAGATGCGTATAGACAGTACCTATATGATGAAATCTCACGACTACTGGTGCAGTCAAATACATCTGAAGAGAACGCAGTACGTAACCCGGAACTGGAACTTGCACTAACCGACCTAGAAGCCCAATTCTCTGAGCTTTTCCGCTCCCAAGGTTTCGATGAACTTGATGCCCTTGCAAGAACGCGTAGCATCACATCAAGTGTGAAATTTTCAATCCTTAGTGGGTTGGAGAGCGAATATCTAAATAAGCTGAAAACTGTTACCAACCTCCAGCTCGAATACTCAGAACTACGTGATGATGTCTCCAGAGAGACCAGTACCTCTGTTAGCTTGACTTCACAGATACGATCTCTTGACTCATTCCTTTCCTCAGAGCGTACTGCAATGCAGGAAGTGGAACCAGTGAAACTGGTAAATGAGGATGGGGAATCCAACAACCTCCTTATCCTGGCAGTTGGTGTACTGCTTGGAGCAGCACTTGCCCTGCTCGCCACCCTGCTTGCTGAATACCTCTCTGACACAATTGATGACGAACAGTCCCTTACCAGGATACTGGGCAAGGAAGGAAAACTTCTTACCACCATTCCCCCAGGGAGCAAGGACGTCAATACCGAGATGGAAATTCTTGAGCACCCTGATTCAGAAGCAGGAAGTGCCTATACCCATCTTGCCGGTATTATGATGTATGCCCCAAACACCAATATCTTTACCCTGGGAAGCTTGAGCTATGGAGAAGGAACTTCCTATACCACACTCAATACAGCACTCTCCATGGTAAAGAGTGGAAAGAAGGTTCTCGTAATTGGTACCGCGAACGAGGGAATGAACTACCAACGCCTCTATGCAAAAAATTACAAGCCACGTTGAAATTGCTTCAGCGGCCCACCTGAAAACCTTCTCTCTCGACAAACCTTGCAAACCTGCGGGAGAAGACCCAGAACTCGTCATTGCATCGATAGATGCAGGTCCGAAGGAGCTGGGGCAGATTCTCAACAGTCCACAGTTTGTCGAGTACCTTGGCAGTGCTTCTGCACTCTTTGATGTAGTACTCATCGATGGACCGACCTTCCGCTCTGCTTCTAATCTGCTCGCTGTTTCGAGTGCCACCAATGGCTTGATCCTGAACATCCGTAGCTTTGTAGGATCACGTCGGATGCTCAAGGCACTGCTTCACACCTTTGAACTCTGCAACCTGCCACTTGCCGGAGTTATTCTGAACAATATTGCAGGAAAACCTTCCTACCAAGAGAGACTGGCGATCAAGGCACACGACAAGGCTTTGACTTCCCTTATGTCTGGAAATGGAAGTGGTCACGAAGTTAAGCTGTTAACAAAAGCCTCATCTCGTTGATACTACACTGTCCCTCCTCATACTTAGAGGAGGGAGCAGGAGAGCGTGCATGAAATACAGACTGTTGATGCAGGAATCTGAGAACACACTTCCCTCTACTCCCTTGCTGCTACAGGTGTTGCTTCCTTCCTATCTATTGCTCTTATTACTGGATCTAACCTACTCCATTCCAAATATGGCGGTTATCTCTTTCGCTCTGGCTTCTCTTTGTACCATTATGACCATAGTTACCCAACGGAAGTCCATGGAATTGGTCGACTACCTAATCGGTGGTGTGTTGGTCCTTCTCCTGATCTATGGAAAGGTCACCCAAGGACCAGGAGTGTCCCTCCTGGGTGGATTGGGTTACACCCTGGCTGGGTACAGTATAGGTGTTTTGCTTATCTACTCCAGCTGGTCCAAGAAAACTTTTAGAATCTTTTTCATCGTTTCCTCTGCACTTCTCGCCATCGCAGTCTGTACGATTACGACAAACCTGCCCTCATTGAATGGCATCAAGAAGGCTCCCCTTACCTACATAGCAAGCATCATGTTCCTGGGAGAGGGATTGCTCTACATCTCAGACTTTTACAACAAACGATACCGACCAGCCATTTGGCCGGCACTTGTATCCGTAGTACTCTCCTACTGTGCCAGAGGAAGAGCTGCAATCATCATATCAATGCTGTTCTTGGTGGTAATCATCGTGATCAACATTCGCTTCATTGCCTACTACTACGTCGACTCAGGAGCCCACTGGCTGAAGTACTATCGCCTCCCGCTCCTCCTTGCGTTGATTATGATCATCATAGCCCTCGCGCTTCTTGTTCCTCACCTCTACCGTTACTCTCAGTTTGGAAAATTAGGGTTTACCAATACAGGAAGACTAAGCGCTGCAACAAGTTTTTTTGAATGAACTAACACCAAAGAAACTGCTCACCGGGTTCACCCCGACCTTCTTAGCTAGTAGAGGGCTTCCAAACTCATACCTGTGGATGATTGCAACCTTCGGAATTTTCTCTGTAATTCCCTTCTTGGCAATCCTCTTCAGCCTCTACCGCCTGCTGCCTACCTCATCCCTCCTCTTCAGCCTTATGGTAATCCTATCGGCATACTTCCTCGGGGAGATGTTATACCCCTTCCGTTACGGCGACATCCTCTTCGTTCCCTTGGTTCTCAGTGCATTCCACTCAGATAGAATTTTCATCCCTGGGAAGCATGATGAACCACCATTCTGGGAACGGTATTGAGGATTATCGATTCTATAAGGACTTTTTTAACAAACCTGGGAAAACAATATTCCCCCCCGGTAGTTGGATGCATTGTACATGGGGTACTTCAGAGGAACATACCTCTCTTCACGCTCTGGTTGTTTCCTGTCCTGAGTATAGATCCACAATTCCTTTTGGTCCCAGACAATGATTTCATCTCGCTCATCCCCAGTTACATCAAGCACTTCACAGCAAAGCTCAGGATGCCCATCGTCAGGAAAAGAGACAACAACATCCCCATCTCCATCCATCAAGCCCCCCCCTCTCTTCACGTTTGCACTGAGAAGTACCAAATCTTGGGAAGAGCCATCCCAATTAACCGGAGCAATAACCGCCCCATTACTACGCATCTCACGATGCCATAGCTCCTCACCCTTGCAGTTGTGCATATACACAATACCTTGGCTGCCCCAGTAGGTGGTAGTACAAATTTCCAATCCACGCTGGTCAGGCAGGAAGTTCCCTACACTGATTCGCTGTCCGTGACCGTTGATGGTCCGCTTGAGTATGGTGCCGTCACAGCGAAGCAACATGAATCCTTCCCAGCCCGACACAATTGCCAGAAGGTCTTCCTCTTCAGGATCGATTGGACCGATAACGATCTCATCAGTATGATCGGTGGAGATGGGAAGCTCCCAAAGGAGGTTCCCCTTACTGTCGATCATATTGTAACAGCTGAAAATCTCGTCCTTCCCATCCTTGTTGAAATCATAGGCGTAGGGAAAGTGCCCAGTATTGTTGTGGGAGAAGGTCCAGAGAAGATTCCCTTGGTTGTCATAAATCCAGAGACGAGCATACCGATCCTTGATAAGCAAATCACTGGGACGATCCTTCCCTGATACATTCACAATCCTGATGGAATCGACATTGAGCCGGTCAAAAGCATGATGACCAAATTCTACTCCACAGAGTTCATCAGCAGGCTCACTGTTGAAGGGTGTGTCCATCTGGAATTTTACAGATCCTGTCTTCCCATCAAGAAAGAAAATCTTAAAACCCCAACTTGCAATGACCTCATCGGCGCCATCACCATCTATATCATAGATCTGGAAAGGAAGGTCGGTTGTGAGGTGGATTACATCCTCATCCTCTCTACTTTCTCCTACCTGCCAGAGCACTTCTCCAGTCTCAAGGCTGACTGCAGTCAGGCAGCTGATGAATGGGTAGCGGTCCTTATATACACGTCGCTGATGCTGTGCAATCACAAAGAACCGTTCATCGGTTCCCGTAAGATGGCCGAAGCGAATCTGCCTTCCGGCACCAAAGGACCCCAAGCTGATTTTCCTATGCAGTTGCATTCCAGGAAACTGTGTTCTCTTCTGCTCCAAGCGCGCTTTCAGGGCACGTTTCTCTTGTTCCAGAACTCGTAATCCTTTTTTTTCGTTTGTGTGCACACTGAGTTTCTTGTACTGGGTGGGCATGCATCCACACAATGCAATTGCACCACGCTCGTAGCGACCATCTTCTGCCGTAAGGACAAGAACCTCTTCATGAAAGATGGAAATATTCTTTCCTTCGAGGGTGATGATAAGGTGTTGAAAATCATCTGGGGACCAGGATAGGGAGCACGCCCCTATCACCGTCCTATCAAGCAAGTCTACGCGATGAAGCTCAAGGCCCTCTCGTGTAAAAAACAGTCCATAGTGGCGTAAACTGCTCTGGTAACGAAAGAGCACTCCGCTATATAAGTCTGTGGAGAGTGGACGTAGTGATATGGTTAGCTGGTAATCGCTCCAATCGGTATCTCCGGCCACCAAGGTGGGAAGCGTACCCTTGGTCTCTGGTTCCTGAATTCGAGAAAGTTCCATGACATGGTCGCTCTCCATGGAAGGATTGGTCACAATCCAGGTAGGCCCCTTGTAGGTATAGTTGGCAACAGGGTCGTGCCATACACCCCGATACCCTTTATCAGGGTAATAGTGATACTCTCCCATGGCAGAATGCTCTCTGTCGTAGGGAAACGGGCCGAGTGGAAAAGAAGAGAAATCCTCTTCGAACAGTAGTATATCGTTCACATGTAACTCCTCTATTACTTACCAATGAAGCAGGGCATCTACATCAACTGGAAGCCCACTGGCGATTGATTTGTTTGCTGCAATACCTGTAAGAATTGAGCGAATACCATCATTGTGGTCAGCACTTCTGGAAAGGGGGTCATGGGGAGGGTTCTCCAGAAAAATATCGTCCAGCATCGCAGGGTCTCCCCCCCACCGTGGCCTCCTTCCCGGGTCTCGACCTCAACTTCATAGGGAGAATCGAGCAAGGGACAGACCCTGACCTTATGATAGACCGTAGCCCCTTCGTCGCACTGTTTTCCCCCCTGCATTAATGTAGGGCTTCTCCAGCGCGGTGTATTCTATTCTTCCCTTCGAGCCATTGATTGCTACATTGAACCCCTCCCAGGGAAGGTAGGTATTCAAGGAGTACGAGAGCATTGCTCCGCTCTTGTAACGAACAAGGGCGGCCATGGTGTCCTCGATGCTGATATCATCTGAGAAGACGGAGCGGTCACGGATATAGCCGCTCTCCTCTTCAGCATCCAGGTAGAGCCCCTTGAGCGTAGGGTTGCTCTCCAGATCGATGGCAAAGGGATCATTCTTGGCTGCCTCACTTCCATGACAGCGGTAGTAGAACTGCGTTACTCCCCGCTTCTCTGCAGCTGCCTGCCCATAGAAGTTCAAATCCCCATAAGCAAAGACTGTCTTTGGTTGTACCCAACCAAAAATTGACCAGGTCGAAGTGGTGGGTACTCTTGTGTACCAATAAGCCTCCGCTGTTCTGTTTGTTTCTATGCCAACGCCTGTAGTAATCTGCCCCATGCTGGGTATTGAGCAACCATTCAAAGTGTACGGAAAACACGTTCCCTATGGTCCCTTGAGTGATCAACTCCCTGATCTTCGAATGATGGGGAGCGTAGCGATAGTTGAATGTTACCCTGATTGTCTTGCCATACTGCTTCTGAGCGTCAATTATTGCCTGTGCTTTTTCGCTATCTGTGGTAATGGGTTTTTCACTGATGACGTCACAACCCAACTCCATCGCCTTTATGATGTACTGGTCATGGGTCCTGTCTACTGAGGTGACGATGATTACATCGGGCCTCTGTTTCTTGACCATCTGGGTGAATTGATCACTCTTGTAGGTCGGCACCGGAGGGTGCCCACATTGGTCCTTAAGGATGGTATTTGAGTAATCCATTCTCTTCTGGCTCATATCACAAAAGGCGACCAACTCGCTTGAATCCTGGTATCGGGTGGCGATTGCCTCATAAAACATGCGGGCCCGGCCTCCGGTTCCCACCTGTGCATATCGTTTTTTTTCTTCATGCCATGACTCCTGTTTGCACAAAAGTATACGCCCTATACAAGGCCTTGTCGTTGGCAGAATAAGAAGAGTGTTTGTCTTTTTTCGTAGATTAGTAGTCAGTACGAGTTGTGAGTCGTACCTTGGATATATACTCCGAAGGAGCGATACCTCCGTGTTGCTTGAAAAACCTCGAGAAGTACTGAAGATTCTCAAACCCAAGGCTGAATCCAATTTCACTCAGCGTCTGTTCCGTGTTCTGGATCAGGAACAGTGCTTTCTCAAACTTCATCAGATTTATGTACTTGATCGCAGACAATCCTGTCTGCTTTTTTATTACTCGGTAGAGATAATCCTGGTTATAGCCACAGGTTTGGGCCATATCCTGAACACTGAATGAGTGGTCAAGATGAGCATCGATGTACTTGTCTACCATATTCAGTAGCTCAGACTTGCCAGAAAGTGAACTTTCCCTGAGCTGATGAATAGGACTCGATTCATAAATAGGCAAGGAATGTTCAAGGCATAATCGGTTCATGGAGAGCAAGCATTCCATCAGCAAGGCAGAGGACATCGCACGATAGTGCAACGCTTTACGCTGTCCCTCCAGTACAATCCTACTAAGCAAGCTGTATATCTGGTTCTCTCGGTCTCGGAATTTTGTCTCAATCCCAAGCAACACTTCATCCACATGAGGGTCTGAGGCAGCAAACTTTACCTCAAGCATCTTCACCCCTTCCTTGCTGGTAGCTTGGAAGCATGCCGCCGGCCTTGTTTACAGAATACAATATCCCCAGCTTCCAAAGCATAGGGCTTCCCATCGAACCAGTTTGTGGCGGTTCCTGCGTATACCAGCTGGACTTGGTAATCACTCACATGGTAGTGTTCATCCTTTCCTTCCCCCTGTTTGTAGTAGAACCGACCGGAGGATGTAATTCTTACATACATCAGGAACCTCTCTCTTTTTTTTATTGTCTTTGCTCATTCTAGGAGAGGAGGCTCTTGTTAAACAAGACCGTACATACGAAAAAGGATAACTATTTTTTCTCTTTATGCTAACGACTGGATAAAAAAGGACTCATATACTTTGCTACAAAGAGGTCAAATGTATTTGGCCTTATCACCCTAAGGAGGATTCCTATGTTGCACACCAAGCGTTTCTTGCTTACCCTCGTGGCATTGGTTCTCTGTCTTGCATTCGTTACCGCAGCAGGACAGAAGGACAGCCAGAGCGAGGGAAAAGCTACCATCACCCTTGCCACTGCAGACAATACCTATGGTTTAAGTACCGACCCTGAGCTGCAGGGAGCTATTACCGCCTTGATCGAATCGAAGACGGACACAACGATTGAACCGATCATTCCACCCCTTGCCTCATACACCGACAAGCTTGCCACATTGGTAAACAGCGGGGATGTTCCCGATTTGTTTGTCGTTGCCCAGGCAATGACCAAGATCCCTACCATGGTTGCTCGCGAACAGATTCTTGACCTGACTGACTACATCAAGAACAGCCCGGCACTCAGCCAGCTTGATGATTCCCTGTTCAAGGACCTGCAGATAGATGGGAAGACCTACTTCGTACCGTACAACTACCCCAAGAGCAAAGCCATCTTCATCAGAAAAGATCTTATGGAGCAGTATGGTGTTGAACTCAGTTCAACCCCGACCGCTGAAGAGTTCCGCCGGGAAATGGGTAAATTTGTTGGTAGTGGGATCATCCCTTCAACTTCCCCAAATGGGTCGATAACTTCCAGTTCTTCTACAACTCATTCGGTGCATGGGGTGGAGTCTATCAGCAGGATGGCCAGTTCATCGACGGTTTCCAGACTGAAGAGATGAAGAATGCCCTTGCCTACCTCCGCCAGCTCTACAAAGACGGCGTGCTCAACCAGGAGTTCATCACAACCGAGAATAGTGGCATGAGAGAGAAGACCTATACTGCACAGGCAGCAAGCTCAATCGATTATGTAACCAACTATATCAACTATGTACAGAACACCACCGCAGCTAACAAGTACACCGAGATGCACTTGGTTTACAAGATTGTTGGTCCTGAGGGGTATGGTGGAAGCTTGAATGAAGCAACTCAGACCGCATTTGTTGTTTCCTCCAAGACCAAGAACCCTGAGGCTGTTGTTCGTGTCCTTGAGACCATCGTAACCGACCCTGAAGTATATCCTGCATTCTTCGGCATTGGACTTGAAGGTAAGCACTTCACCCTCGACGCAGATGGACAGATTGAAGCCACTCCAAAAGCTGCCAACAGCGGTTACAAATACACCTTGAACTACCTCAGTGACTCCTTTGTTGACATCGATATCGAGAATCTGCCTTCAAGCTCACTCCTGCTCTTGAGCAGGGCTTGCCCAAGCAAATCGAGCACATCAAAGCAATGCAGGCCAATCTTGGCCCGAACCATGCTGCTGATGTACCGGTGGGCGTCTCTGTTGCATATGACCGCGTAGCTCCTTCCATCAAGAGCACCCGTGAGTCAACTGCAACCAAGATTATCGTAGGCACCGTCTCTCTTGAACAAGGCTTGGCCGAATACCAGAATTTCTGGAACTCGATCAATGGCCCAAAAAAATCTTGAGGAACTGAACGCAGGTCGATAATCTACTTTCACCATTGTTTTATATCGTTCCAGGCACCTCTGGAAACCGATTCTTTCGGACCCACCAGTGAGAACACCATGACTGATACCGCACAAACACTTGTACAACAGATGACCGTACCAGAAATGATAAGCCAACTCAAGCATGATGCTCCAGCAATTCCTCGCCTGGGGGTCCCCTCATACAACTGGTGGAACGAGGGTCTTCATGGGGCCGCCCGAAGCGGAACAGCCACCGTATTCCCCCAAGCCATCGCCCTGGCATCTCTCTTTGACCTGATCTGCTCTTCTCTATTGCACAGGTCATCTCCACAGAGCAACGGGCAAAATATAATCTCTATAACCAAGAACATGATCATGATATCTACAAGGGACTGACCGTCTGGTCTCCCAATATCAATATATTTCGTGACCCCAGGTGGGGTCGTGGGCAGGAAACCTTTGGGGAAGATCCATACCTGACTTCCCGCTTGGCAGTCTCCTTCATACAAGGCTTGCAAGGCTCAGAAGACATCCTCAAGACGGCAAGTTGCGTTAAACATCTGGCCGCCCACAGCGGACCAGAGCCTGAGAGGCACTCCTTCAACGCAGTGGTGAGCGAAAAAGATCTTAATGAAACGTATCTTCCAGCGTTCAAGGCAGCAGTACAGGAAGCTGGGGTCGATGCAGTCATGGGTGCCTACAGTGCGCTCAACGGGGAACCCTGCTGTGGTAGCCCGACCCTTATCAAACAGCTCTTGCGCGATACATGGGGTTTCAAAGGGATGTATATCTCTGACTGCTGGGCGATCAGGGATTTCCATCTCAACCACAAGGTCACCAGAAACGAAGAGGAATCGGCAGCTCTTGCGCTGCATAGTGGTTGCGACCTGAATTGCGGTTGTTCCTATCGCAGT
>JDSF01000057.1_pt1 | contig 94013 bp, 158 predicted proteins | sample 199441 | NCBI WGS metagenome assembly JDSF01 (sample SAMN02592751, study PRJNA231836) | bioreactor metagenome | isolation source: continuous culture bioreactor denitrification-DNRA | place: Germany: Bremen
AACGACGCACCGGAGACAAGTGATGCAACCATAGCTGTTGATTCTGACGGTGTTGTGACATTCAGCCTTGATGATTTCAACGAAGGCGGAGCGAAAGACACAGAAGACGATGCAAGTCCTAACCTTATGACTGACATTGTTATTGAGTCACTCCCGGAGCATGGAAAACTTTATGATGCAGACGGTAACGAAGTTGCGATAGGCGACACTTTTACAGATATCAGTGAAATTACTTATAAAGTTGACGAAGACTACAACGCAACTGTTGTGATGGGTAATACAGGTGCTAACGGAGCTATAAGTCAATGGGGTGATGTTCAGGATGACGGTACTATCAGGTTCGAGCCTGATAACGGTCTTGGTGCAACAATCTCAACCCCTGATGGAAACGGTATAGGTTTTAGCAGTGTCGACGGGGTAGATACTCATGAAGGTTATGGCATAGGTGTTGACAGCAATAGAGGGGATGACGGTCAGATAGACCTTAACGAGACACTGGTCATTGATTTTGATCAGGCTGTAACAAATGCAACAGTTGGTCTTGCTGGTCTTGGCGGTCACTTCCAAGAGGGTGTAAATGCATATGCACATTGGGAAGCTCTTGATGCAGACGGTAATGTCGTGGCATCCGGAGATATTCAGAATGATAATGGTGTTGAAGTTAACTCCTTTAATACCGGAAATGCAGCGTTTACTCAGCTTGTATTCACTGTAACAAATACGACTATTAACTCGAACTATACAATACAGTATATCGAGTATAACAACGCAGACCTTACAGACTCATTCGACTATAGTGCAGTGGATTCAGATGGTCTTGCATCTAACACATCTACTGTGACATTCGATATAGAGCCCGGTGCAGAACTTGTTTACAACGCTGCTCCTGAATCTGACGATAAACTCGTCGAGGTCGGTACAGACGGTGAGGCAGTCTTCTCGCTGGCGGTTGAATCGAGCGATGTCGAAGACGACGCGAGTGATGCTGAAACAACAATAAGGATTACAGATACTCCTGATAACGGTGTATTGATGATAGGCGATACGATCCTCAGCGTAGGTGATACAATATCTGAAGCTGATGCTGAGAGTATTAAATATGTCCTTAACGAAGATATAAAAGACGACAACGTGGCAATCCTTATGGGATCAAAAGGTGACGGCTCTACCTCTGACTGGGGAGCACTGAACAGTGAAGGCGAGATTGAGTTTGTCGCAGGTGACGTCACTGCAACCATATCAGCATCTAATGACGGTATAGGTTTCAGCGGGTACGACGGCATTAATTCTCACGAAGGATTCGGACTTGGTGTTGTGAGCAACAGCGGTGATGATGGACAGATAGAGAAGCACGAAAGCCTTACTATCGACTTTGATCAGCCGATCTCAGGTGCAACAGTAGGTCTTGCAGGGCTTGGCGGACATTTCCAGTCGGGAGTTAACGCCTACGCACACTGGACAACATACGATGCTGACGGCAATTTTGTGGCTGAAGGATTTGTCCAGAATAATAACGGAATAGAGGTTAACTCTTTCAATACAGGCGACCTTGCATTTTCTCAGCTTGTTTTAACGGTGGACAGCCCAAGTAACTCAAACTATACGCTCCAGTATATCGAGTTCAATGCTGTAACAACCGACTCATTTACATATGAGACAATAGACTCAGGCGATAAGGTCTCTGATCCTGCCGTAGTTACATTTACTATAGAGCCGACAGCGACACTCACTGCCGAGCATGCTCCTACTGCAGGTGATGATGATATCAGGCTTGATGAAGATGCCTCTATAGTCTTCAGTGTGACGGACAATGACAGTGATATCGGCGGCGGTGAAATCAGCGTAACCGGCAACACTATGCCTGAACACGGCGAGCTCACATTCGACGCTGATACAGGTAAGTTTACTTATACTCCCGGTGAGAATTATAATGGAGACGACAGTTTCGAGTATACAATAGTGGATGCGGATGGCAACGAGAGCACAGCTACAGTTAATATCACCGTAGACCCTGTGAACGATGCTCCTGTAGTTACTGTTAATGGTGAAACAACAACCATCTCCTTCACCGGAGAAGAGGCCGGCTACAACAACGTAATCGGACTTTACGAAATGGTTGATGGTCATCCTCAGCTTGTTAAGATACTTGAAACTAATACAGATTATGGTGAGACAGGTGAGATATTCGTAGAAGGCAACTTCGGTACTTACGAAGGAGACGGAAGCAATCTTAACTTCTTCATCATAGCAAACGGATACAAAGACGGCGTGGATTTTGACACTGTCACCTTTATAGATAACCCAAGAGGTGAAGGCTATAAGGCTCAGTATGTCAACGGTGAGGGTGAAACAGTAACACTCTATAGGAATGTTTACTTTGACGATCCTTCGATGAACCACGACGGTGAAGATCACTTCCGTGAATCAGTCGACGGTAATGTTGAATACATAGGTATAGAAGACCTCGCTGCTCCTACATGGGACGCTGATTTCCACGATATCGATCTTGAACTGGTGACAGAAGGCGGAGTTACTTATACTGAGGGTGACAGCCCGTCAGGAATATTCAGCTCTCAGCCTATAGTGACAGATGTAGACGATACTCACATGAGAGAAGTCAAGGTTACTCTGACGAATATGTCGGCAGGAGAGGATGTCCTGAGCATTAATGCCGGTTTACTCCCTGCGGGTGTAGCATACACGATAGATGGTAACGTTATCACATTTACCGGAACTATCAGTGCAGTGGAAGACGGTGAAATCGTCAGTGGTCAGATAGGTGAGATTATTGAGATACCTATTGCCGATGTACAGGCTGCTTTGATGGCTATTCAATATAACAACACAAGTGCAGAGCCTAATACGGAAGACAGAGTGTTTGAGATAACTGTGAACGATGGCGATGTCTCAAGCAACATAGGTCAGGCAGTTGTTCATGTTGAGCCTGTTGATAATGTTCCATTCATTGATATAGACAGCATAGACGACTTTGAGGCTGAAGCGTTCAAAGGTCATACGTATGCTAATAACGGCGGTCTGAAAGAGACAGGTGCAGATAATGCAACACTTACAGTCGACGACAGAGGATTTCATGCTGTTGATGCTGTGGAAGAAAGCGATGATCCGAATAAGATCGAGACAGACGATGCACTTGTTTTCAATATGGGTGGTCTCGTAACATCTGCGACCTTCCAGATAGAAGGGACAGTCGGCGGAAGCACATGGGACATCTATGATGCGGACGGTAATAAAATAAATCTTGCTGATGGTTCAAACACGGCAGATGGCAGACCTTTCGTGACTATAGAAGCTGACGGTACTGCTACATTTAACTCCGATACTCCATTCCAGTACATCGCTTTTGATGGCGGCAATAACGGAAATGAGGATGAAGGGAACGGTATAGATATTGATGTGCCTGATAATGATAGAGGCTACTACGCAATTGTAACTATCCTTGGCTCAAACAATAGCAATAGAGGCGACGATGACGATGACGACTGGGATGATGATGACTGGGACGACGATGACGCCGGGTATTGCAGTATAAATGATGGTGATGTGAGCTATGATTTGGGTAACCTCAATTCAATTGAATATACAGATACAAATGGAAACTACAGCATTTACATCTACTCAGATGACTATTATTACGGAGGCAATGGAGATAAATTCAGCGACTTTGAAAGTGTGCTCCAGTCGATAGAGGTTGAATCAGATAGTAATGTCGATGTTTCAATAGCACTTGGTGGCTTTGGAACTAATGAGACATACACATTTACTCTGAACGATCCTGCTGAAATCGGCGATACGGCTTTTGCTGTGAAGCCTATCAGCTCTGAGGCTTATGACGCTGATGCAGATGCAGATATTTATTCAGTGCTTGACGGAGGCGGTCAGATAGATTTCGCAGGTATCGAAGATATCGAATCTATACAGATGGCAGGCAATGAAGAGCAGTCGATAGAGAATCTTACAATCGATTCTGTCCTTGCTATTACTGATAACGATAATATCCTCCAGATCGCAGGCGGCGAGGGTGACACTGTTGATATGACAGGCTGGGAACAGCAGAGTGAGGGTGTTTTCACAGGAACTCAGGATGGAAGCACGGCAACAGTGCAGATCGCAGGAGATTTCTCCTATAACGCCGAAACAAATATTGTGACATTCGGTCAGTTTACTGAAGATGGTGATACTGTGTGATAAGATTATCCACGGATTAATAGACCAATGCGGGAAAAGGGGTGGCTGAGGCTGCCCTTTTTTTTATTGGGTTATTCCGATTGCTGGAATAGAGTTATTTCGGAGATAATATAGTCCATATGTGCAAGCATAGCGTTATATGCCGAATCAGGATTTCTCTCCTTCATCGCTTCAAAGATTGCAACGTGCTGACGGTATAGGTTTTCGAATTTTGCATGATCTTTAAACAGCCTTGAACGAACCTCATAGCTTACCTTCTCGACCCATTCATATATGCTGTTCATCAGGTGTATCAGCAGAAAATTGTGAGTTGCGTAGGAGATGGTGTTGTGAAAATTAGCATCAGGAACATGCCCGACCTCTTGATTGTCGAGGGCTTGTTTCATCTCTTTCAGATACTCTTCCATGGTCTTGAGTTCTTTGTCTGTCAATCTTTCTGCGGCGGTTCTTGCTGCCCATGTCTCGAGTATTTTACGCACTTCCATCAGATGTAAAAGCGCGTCCTTGTGTTTGAAAAAAATCTTCGAACGCTTTATCCACGGAGGACGATGCTATGGAGCGGACATATGTGCCGTCACCTTGAATCTGCTCAAGCAGACCCTGATCCTCCAGCCTGTGCAGAGCCTCTCTGAGTGAAGGTCTGCTGACACTCATCATTGCTGCCAGCTCTCTTTCGGGGGGCAGTTTTTCGTCGGGGGAAAGTTCTGAGGAGATTATTTTCTCTTTAAGCTGCTCATATATTATGTCAGAAATCTTTTTTCTGCTTAATTTTATTAAATTTCATCTGAGTTCTCCGTCAGTCGTTTATCTGTCTGGCTAGCTCTATTATAGGGTGTATAACCTCTACATCAGCTCCTGCCGTGACAGCACCATCGGTGAGCTGCATAGCACACCCCGCAGGGAGAATATACCACATCTACCCCTTTATCAATGAATTCTTCATTTTTTAGTCATGGCAAACTGTTTTGACCTGTCGTAGTATTTTATGCTGAATGTGCCGGCAAAACCGCAACAGCTCTGGTTTTTTTTCAGTTTTTTTTGTATTCTGTTGACGTGTTTTCATTGACTATATCTTCCACTACCCCGTGCTTGTCCTGCTGGTAATGGCAGGGGAAGTGTATCGTGCTCGTCCCCTTACGTTCGGACTTAAAGTCGATCTTGAGAACCTCTTTCAGATAGATGAGGATGTCGGTGGTTTCAGCTTTGGATCTTCTGCCTGTCTGTTTCTCCCCCCCCATTTCATACAGTCCGTATCTGCATGTGGGGCATGCGGTGATTATGTGGCTCGTGTCGAAGTTTGCGAACAGATTCAGATTTTCATTGACCATTTTTTTTGTATAATTCCAGCTCTCCCATGGTGGCGGCAGGTACTCCGCAGCATATATTTGTGTGGGGAACATGTACCGAAACACCAAAGTGATTTAAGACTTTGACAACAGCCTCACCCCAGTCCGTATATATAAAGTTTATGGCACACCCGGGATAAAACAGGACAGTGTCACGTTCATCCCCTTTTGCAGGGTGCAGTCCACCATGAGTTTCGGAAAAAGGTTTACTCTTCACAGAGACTACATGCCTCCCCCCCCGAGTGCAGGAATCAGCGGTTTGTATATGTCGTCTTTGATCTTTTTTACTGCCGAACTTCAGACCCATATGCATAAGCGGGGACATTTTTTGCCATGAGTTCAGGTTTTTTCCATTGCAATCTTGAGGACTGCCTTCTGCCATTTAGGAAGTTTTTTTGATCTTCCGCAGAACCTCTTTCCCTTTGAGGAATATCTCGTCGGTTTTTTTTACACCGCTGGGGCATACATGCTTGCACCTTCCGCACAGGAGGCACTTGTCTATATGCTCGAATATTTCGCCTGCGTCCTCTATACGCCCTTCATATACTGACTGTATGAGGGATATTTTACCTCTGGCGACAGATGATTCTCTGCCGTCGGTGCGGTAAAGGGGGCAGTCTGACTGGCAAGTTCCGCATTTCATACATTGCAGCATCATCTCTTCGAGTTCTTGCAGTTCTTTGGTTATGTCGTTCATTTACAGCCCCATCTTATGAGGATTTAGAAGATTCTTCGGGTCTATCCCTGCTTTGAGTCTTCTCATGTATTCTATAGTCCCTTTGCCCACTTCTCTTTCGAGATATTTGGCTTTAGCTGAGCCTATTCCGTGCTCGCCGCTTATTGTTCCGTCTAGTCTCAGGGCTATGTCGAATATGTCGTCAACAGCTTTGTGGACACGTTCCATCTCTTCGGTATTCCTCTTGTCCGTGAGGATGGTGGGGTGCAGATTGCCGTCCCCTGCGTGTCCGAAAGTTCCTATGGTGAGGTCGTATTTATTAGTTATATCCTTGATTGCCTGCATCATCTCAGGGATTTTGCTCCTTGGGACTGTGGCATCCTCCAGTATGAGTGTGGGGCGGAGTCTCGCAAGGCTGCTGAGTGCTTTTCGTCTTGCTTCCCATATCTTGTCACGCTCCTGCATATTGTTAGCAACGTGAACCTCGCCGCCAAGCTCTATACATATCTTTTTCACTATCTGGAATTCGTCCTCAACAGCCGCAGGGTGACCGTCAACCTCTATGAGCAGGAGTCCGTCAGCAGTTGTCGGGAGACCGATTTTCGTCGCCTCTTCCACGGTCTTTATGGTGAAGGAGTCCATCAGCTCCAGAGTGGCAGGTGTCACTTTATTGGCTATTATCTGAGATACGGCACGGCAGGCATTCATAATGTCGTCGAACAGCACCATCATAGGTTTTGAAGCTTGCGGAGGCGGAACTATCTTCATTATATGCTCAACCATGACTCCGAGGAGTCCTTCGGATGAGACCATGAGCCCATTCAGGTTAAACCCTGTCACAAGCTTTACTGTCTTTCCGCCCGATATGATAAGGTTGCCCTCTGAGTCGAAAAACTTCGTCCCCATCAGGTAGTCGTTTGTTACCCCATACTTGAGGGCACGAAGCCCCCCCCTGCATTCTCTGCGACATTACCGCCGATAGTGGATGATTTCATACTTCCCGGGTCAGGCGGATAAAGGAGTCCGTGCTCTGCAACAGCCGCCGCCAGATCGGCAGTGACCACGCCTGACTGGACAACAGCGTACATGTCTTCGGTGTTGATCTCTAAAATCTTATTTAATCCCGTGGTGAGCAGAACGCATCCGCCTTTTGTCATGGGGACAGTTCCGCCGCTCAGGTTCGTACCTGCACCTCTGGTTATGATAGGTATGTTTTCAGCATTGCAGAGTTTTATGACAGCAGATACTTCGTCATAGGTCTCAGGTCTGACGACAAAATCAGGGGGGCACTGTTCACCGGGTGCTGCGTCATAGCTGTAGCACATTGTGTCCTTCTCCTCTGTCCAAACCTTGTCTCCCGATATCTCTTTAAACTTCTTAACTAGATTTTTGTCTGCCATGCCGAACCTCACTTGAATGCAATTGGTAATACCAATTTACGTTTAGCTTGTTTAAAAGTCAATAGGTTCATTGGTTAGGCTTTATGAAAGGGCTTGACTGTCTATATATGCGAGGCTACACTATTGGTAAGACCAATTAATCGGAAGTGTGATATGAGTGAAATATTGAACGGCTTTATCGAGCGATCAGAACTGGTTAGTAATGTGAACCACGTCTTCACAGGTGAAGAGCTGACCGAACTCCTGAAATCTGTCGAAGGGGGCTTTCAGTTCATAGATGCAGAGATCTGCGGACTTAAAAAAGACCCGTTGCGAAATAACCAAAGACGGTTTCCCTGCCGCCTTGGTCGAGGCCGACTATGGGATTGCAGAGACAGGCTCGGTGGTTATCCACAGCTCCGATGAGCAAAAGAGACTTGCGACCTGCTTAGCCGAGGATTTACACGTCATACTGCCGCTATCGAAAATCAAAGAAAACCTGATAGATATAGCTGATTATATGCGTGAGCAGACTGAGGGGGATGCTTTCATAGCGTTTGTTACGGGAGCAAGCAGAACGGCTGATATAGAGAGGGTTCTGACAATTGGTGTTCACGGACCTGCCAGAATGATAGTTTACATTGTGAAGGATAAGTAATATGAGTCTCAAAAAACAGAATAAATACAAGCTTAAAGAATAAGAAACTATACGACAACCTCAGAACTTTTGCTTCCGCCTATAAGCAGGCAAAGGCGAATGCGTATGCAGGGCTTGATTTTGATCAGCTCAAGACCGAAATGAATGACCTGAAAAAAGCTCGACAGAGCCAAGGTTGAGGAACTCTTTGAGGAGTTCACGGCTAATGCCTGCAAATCAGGTGCTAAGGTTTACCGTGCCGATACAGGCGAGGACGCATGTGCTTACATCTCCCGAATATGCAAAGAGAAAGGGATAAAGTCTATTGTAAAATCAAAATCCATGACCAGCGAAGAGATTCATCTGAATGACTATCTGGAGGCTAATGGTTTAAAACCTGTGGAGACAGATCTGGGTGAGTGGATTTTACAGCTTGCAGGTGAGCACCCTTCGCACATGGTTATGCCTGCCATACATAAAACACGTGATCAGGTAGCTGAGCTTTTTGAAAAGTCTCTGGGCGGCAAGGTAGACAGGCAGAATATAGACGAGATGGTGAAGATAGCCAGACATGAGCTGAGAACCGAGTATTTCGATGCAGGAGCAGGGCTCACGGGAGCCAATGTAGCGGTCGCAGAGACAGGTACAATAGGAATAGTGACAAACGAAGGGAACGCAAGACTCAGTAGTAGTTTGCCGCCTGTTCACTTTGTCCTGATGGGTTATGAGAAGCTTGTCCCTGATTTTGAAACAGCCCTGAAGCTGATCAGAATGCTCCCGAAGAGTGCCACAGGGCAGATGATAAGTACATATGTGACATGGATAAAAGGGCAGAACGAGTCCTTCAAGTCGGAGACAGGTAACAAAGAGGTCCACTATATATTTCTGGATAACGGAAGACTGGCATTTTTAGAGCATGAGATACTTGCCGAGGCTCTGAAATGTATGAGATGCGGAAGCTGTGCGAATATTTGCCCTGCTTATGAGATGGTGGGCGGACACGTTTTCGGGCATGTATATATAGGTGCGATAGGGCTTATCATGACGGCTATGTTTCATGGTGATAATGCGGCTAAGGATATATTGAAGATGTGTATAGGATGCAGAGCTTGCTCCTCTAACTGCCCGTCGGGTATAGATCTGCAAAAGATAATATCAGAGCTGAATGTCTATTCAGGAAAGAAGTACGGGGAGGGTAAAGTAAGGAAGTTTATATACTCAAGCGTGCTGACCAACCCTAACCTGTTTAAAAAGCTGATGTTCGTCGGTAGGGTGGTATCTAAGCCTTTAGTGAAAGAAAACTCTATAAAGAGTATCCCGTTCGCAGGCGAGCTTAATTTCAGAGAGCTCCCGTCTATAGCAGAGAGCACATTTACAGAACTGTATAAATCCCATATTTCGGAAGTGAAGAACCCGACAAAACGAGTTTTTTTTCTATCAGGGGTGTGCCGTGGAATATTTCTATCCGCAGATGGGGATGGCTTTGGTTGAGCTTCTGGAAAGGAAAGGCTATGAGGTTGATATACCCGAGATCTCAGTATGCTGTGGATTACCTGCCATACACGGCGGTGATGGAGAGGGTGGACGCAGAAGCATTCAGACCAACCTTGCAATGATGAAAAATCCTGATGATTATGACGCATATATTGTCCTTTGTCCAAGCTGCGGTTTCGCCGTTAAAGATGACTTTATGCATTATATGTCAGATAATCCTGATATGTATAAAAAGGCAAGTAAGATATCTGCTAAAGTTGTTTCGCTGGCTAACTTTCTTGAGGATGAAGGGGTGGAGCTGACTGCCGATGATAACAGGCGAGTGACTTACCATACCCCTTGCCACCAGAAGAGAGGGCTTGGGACAGGTGCTGAAGGTCTGCTTAAAAGCCTGTTTGGTGAAAGGTTTGTGCCTATGACCGATAGTGATGTATGCTGCGGTTTCGGAGGGAGTTGGTCTGTGGATTTCCCGGGTATATCCAAAGGGATACTGGGCAAAAAGATAGAGAATATAGATGCGACAAAGGCCGATGTAGTTCTGACGGACTGCCCTGGCTGTGTGATGCAGATCAGAGGCGGTTTGGATAAATACGGCAGGACTCAGCAGGTTATGCATGTGTCAGAGCTTTTGAACAGTATTTAGTTAAAGGACATCTGTTTCAGAAAATAGTCGCTCTCTCTGAGGGCATCGTGCTTGTCACTGCTGAATGGTTTGGTAAAAGACCCCATTAAGCCGTCATAGGTCTCTATGCTTTCCAGACCTTTTCTGATGCTTTCGTGGTCTGTTTTGCCTGAATTTTCGACGGTCTGAAAGAGTAACATCGCCAGATCATAGGCGTGTATTGTTGCAGGCAGATAGCCCTTGTATGAGCTGTCGATATCGCAGAGTTTACAGTCGTTTATAGCCTTTTTTAAACTCAGGTGTGTCAAAGACTTTTGATGCAGTTGTTTGTATGTACCTTACGTCAAAGCCCCTTGCCGTCTCTTTGAGACTGCTAAAAAGGGATGAGCCTGTTATCCCCCCAATGAGAAAAAAATCATAAAATCGGTGTCGGTCTTTTTTCATTGAGTTGATTAGCTGTATCAGGTGATTTGCCAAACCCATATAGAGCACCAGTTCCGTCTCTGCGGCTGCCAGATTTATAGCAATGTCGTCAAATGAGCTTCTGTCATTGTCGAAAACAACAACTTTCGTCGGGGAAATCCCAAGCTGCTCTATATACTCTGCCATCATTTTGACGTTCTCTCTCCCCCATGTGGTATTTATGCCTGCAATAGCTATCCTGTTGGCGTTTTCGAGAGCTTTTTTTTATTAGAAAGTGTGCGGCATCTTTATCATTGGCAGATAATCTGAATATATAGTTGGGTCGGTAATTATTTTCGGTTATCTGCTTGCTTGAAGCCCATGTGATCATATATGGGATGCCTAGTTCATTGATAATATCCAGTGAGTATAATATGAGCGGCGAATGTTTTCCGCCGAAGATCGCAAGCAGGTCTTTGTTCTGAGAGAGCGATTCTATATTAGCTCTGCTTTTAGTATAGATGTTTGCGTCGTCAGTCTGAATTATCCTGACAGGTTTGCCGAGGAGACCGCCATTACTGTTGATCTTCTCTGTTGCCATTTGCAGTCCGAGCCTGATGGCTCTGCCCGAAATCTTTTCAGGACCGCTGAATGTGGCATTTAAACCTATAGCGTATGATTGATAAGTTGCTGAGCCGTATTTCATGTGCAGAAAGTTGTCAGCATGACGCATAATATCATCACCTATAATATCCCAGTATTTATCGGTTATGCCCGACAATGCTTTTTTGAGTATCTGTCTGTCATCGTGGAAGAGGGTATCGATAGGGAAATGATTGTCTCTGAGCTTCGATATCAGTTCGTCCTCTTTTTTTCCTCTCCTCTATCCTCTGGAGTTTTGTCATCTCCTGGATCACGCTTTTTTATGAGGCTTTGATGCTGTTTGATCAGACTGTTATATTTTGCTGAATTGATAGAAACAATATTGGCGACAAAACCATGGTCGCTTAAGGTGAGGTGCTGTTGATATTTAACCAGATCATCCTTGTAAAGCGAATGAATGGATATCTCCTGACCGTCAATTATATTATTAGTGAGCGAATTTTTTTATCCTTGATGGATCTATGTCGACGGGGACAGCACCCAGCAGTCTGAACTGATCCTGCACGAGAGGGTTGGATTTTGTGGCAAATGTCAGCTTGTTGAAATCCTTTGGCGAGATGAGCGGATAGTTTGATGTCAGCTGTTTGAAACCGCCTGACCATATTGCAAGACCCTCCAGACCGATAGCCTGCATCTTTGAAAAAAAGCTTTGCTGCCAGTCCGCTGTCTAATAGATGGTATATATCGTCCCTCTCAGGGAAGATGAACGGCACATCGAAGAATAGCATCGATGGGGCAAGGTAGCTGATGCCTGATGCAGGAGCAACGACTATATCTATCTCTCCGTTACGCACCAGCTCTATCAGGTATTTATCATTGTCAAAAGTCTGGTTCGTCCTTATGTCTATTTTTTTTAATGTGTTATGGGATAAACGTGCGATTTTTTTTGCAGAATTCTTCTGCCGCCTGCCTGATGGTATCGTCACTATTGGGATTGAGTCCCAGTGTGAGGTTTGTGGTTTTACTCAGAGGGGTATTGGCAGAGTCCATCTGCTCACATGACAGGAACGTTAAAAGCAGTAATATGGCAAGCAGTAATCTCTGAGCAATAATCATTTGATTCTCCCCGCTATTACTTGTGTCTATATTATATTTTAAATTAATTGTGAAATTTTACAAGGCGAATAGGTATATATTTTAAAACGATTTACAAAGATGGTCCTATAAAATACAACATGTGTAGTCTGTTAAGAAAATGTAAAAAAATATCGTCGGATTCAATAAAAAAATATCTTGTTTTTTTCGTTCTAATAGTTTGCATTATTGGGTATACTTAACCTGTCGGATTAAACGATTTTGGGAGCAGTCATGAGCAACGATAAAAAAGACTCAATTGTATCAGTCGCATATAGACCTGAAGGCGAAGATGGTTTCGTTTGGTGGCTGGAGTATGCCTATTCAGTATGAGGGGATTATTGCAGAGACAGAACATTGCCGCTCAGGTGTCTCCATATTCGATACCTGCCATATGGGTGAGTTCAGATTTAAGGGGGGGGATATAGCAAATTCTGGTATTGAAACCCCTATATCATTTTCTATAGAGAAAGTCCCTGTCGGTAAGTGCAAATACGGTTTCCTTATGAATGATAAAGGGGGCGTGGTTGATGATCTCATCGTATACCGTGTGGCGGAAGACGAGCTGATGATTGTCGTCAATGCCGCAACATGCGAGAATGATTATAACTACATGAAGTCCTTTATGAGCGGTGATTATACATTTAAAGATGTCTCAGACCAGACAGCTAAGATAGATATTCAGGGGCCTTTATCTAAGGATGTTATGAAGAGCTTGTTTGATGGTGATTTTGACAGTATGACTTATTTCGGTTTCATACACTCTCAGTTCGAAGGGGAAGAGATACTCATCAGTCGAACTGGATACACAGGCGAGCTCGGTTACGAGATATATGCGGATTCCTCAATCGCTGAAAAGATATGGAATACGGTTTTGTCTGACGAACGTGTTAAACCTGCAGGGCTTGGAGCAAGAGATATTCTGAGGCTTGAGATCGGGTTAAGTCTGTACGGTCAGGAACTGGGGGGGGTTGACATTACACCAATTGAGGCAGGATTGCCGTTTTTTGTGGATTTTACGAAGGACTTTGTAGGCTCAGATATATTAAAGACGCAGAAAGAGAGTGGAACTGAAAGGGTAAAGATAGCTTTTATGGCTGATTCCAGACGTTCGCCGAGGCATGACATGGAGATATACGCAGGTGATGAACCCATCGGAGTGGTCACCAGCGGAGTCTTCTCCCCTATGATCAAAAAAAGGGATAGGGCTTGGACTCGTCAAGGCTGAATATAGCGAACTTGGGACAGACATACAGATCATTAGCGGAAGGGCAAAGATAGATGCAAAAAATCTGCGAGCTTCCGTTTTATAAAGAAGGGACTGCCAGAAAAAAAATAATTTGGAGCTAGGAGCATGAAGATTTTTTTACACAAAAGAACACGAGTGGATCAGAGTAGAAGGTGATCAGGGGACTATGGGGATTTCTGCGTATGCCGCAGAGCAGCTCGGGGATATTACTTTTGTTGAGCTTCCTGATGTCGATGATGAAACGGAGAAGGGCGAGGTCTATTGCAGTATAGAATCTGTTAAGGCCGCAAGCGACATTTATGCACCTATGTCCGGTGTGATAACTGAGGTTAACGAAGAGCTTGAGTCAGCACCGGAGCTTGTGAACGACAGTGCAGAGGATGACGGCTGGATAGCAAAGATAACCATCACCGACATGGATGAAGAGAATCTTCTGACTTCAGAAGAGTATGACGCATATATAGATACACTTGACTAGGAGATATAATGAAATTTACTCCGCATACAAAAGAGGAGATAGCTGAGATGCTGAGCACAGTGGGCGTTTCTGAGATTGACGCCCTCTTTGCTCCTATCCCGGCTGAACTGAAAACAAAGGGGCTTGATCTGCCTGAGGGGATTAGTGAGCCTGAAGCTGTTAGTCGGCTAAAGAGACTTGCAGGAAGGAATAAGTCTGATATGACGTGTTTTCTGGGGGGCGGAGTATATGATCATTTCATCCCTTCCGCTGTGGACGCACTCTCTTCCAGACCGGAGTTTTATACCGCATATACCCTTACCAGCCTGAGGCATCGCAGGGGACATTGCAGGTTTTATACGAATTTCAGACCATGATGTGTGAACTGACAGGCATGGAGGCGAGCAACGCTTCTATGTATGACGGTGGGACGGCTCTTGCCGAGGCGGCACTGATGGCTCTTCGTATATCTAAAAAACGTAATAAGATAGTTATGGATAGCTCGGTGAATCCCGTGCACAAAGAGATAGTTAAGACTTATCTGAGCTTTCTTGATGCCGAGGTTGTCGATATTGCTTACGGTTCTGATGATTCGGTTGAGAATTATATCGACGGCAGTGCCGCAGGCTTTCTGTTTCAGAACCCGTCTTTTGACGGAACTGTTCAGGATTTTACTGAGATAGTTTCAAAGGTGCAGGCGGATAAATCTATTGCCGTGGCATCTGTTTATCCTATATCTCTCGGGGCTGTTAAGAGTCCGGGCGAGATGGGGTTCGATGTTGCTGTTGGGGATGGTCAGTCACTCGGCAATCCGCTCTCTTTCGGCGGACCGTATTTCGGATTTATGACCACCACTAACAAGCACATCAGAAACCTGCCGGGCAGGATAGCCGGTAAGACTGTGGATACGCAGGGGCGTGACGGATATGTGCTGACGCTTCAGGCGAGGGAGCAGCATATCAGGCGTGCAAAAGCCACGTCGAATATATGCAGCAACCAGTCACTTTGTGCTATGAACGGGCTTTTTTTATATGGCACTAATGGGCTCGCAGGGGCTTAGGGATGTTGCGGCTCTTTGCAGGAGCAAGGCTGAGTATGCTAAGGCTAAGCTGGCTGAGCTCGACGGTGTTACAGTCGTAAACGATGGTGTAACATTTAATGAGTTCGTGATAGAGCTGCCTGTCAGTGCAGAGGAAGTATGTGCGAAAACAGCAAAGGACGGTATCCTCGCAGGTATCCCTTTCGGGCACTATGTAGACGGAGCAGACAAAAAAACTGCTGGTCGCCGTCACTGAACAGCGAACTAAAGAGGATATAGACTCACTTGTATCTGCGATAGGGGGTGCAATATGAGCAAGATACTCTTTGAGCAGTCAGTGAAGGGGAGAAGAGGCGTGAGCCTCCCTGTTATGGATGTTCCTGCCGTTGATATGCCGACAAACCTTAAGAGAGTTAAATATGCTGAGATTGGCGAGTATTCGGAGCTGGATGTTATCCGCCATTATACAAACCTTTCACTGAAGAATTTTTTCTGTGGATACGCACTTTTACCCTCTCGGTTCATGTACTATGAAATACAATCCAAAGGTATGCGAAACCGTTGCAAGATTTGACGGGTTTGCATCCATTCACCCTATGATGCCTGTCTCAGGCGGACTTGAAATGTGTCAGGGTGGATTAGAGCTTATATACGAACTGGAGAACCACCTGTCCGAAGTGACGGGGATGAGTGCCACAACCTTACAGCCGCTTGCAGGTGCACATGGTGAGATGCTGGGCATTATGCTGATCGCCAGCTATCACAGGGCTAAAGGTAATAAAAAAAAGAAATATGTAATAGTGCCTGATTCGTCTCATGGGACAAATCCTGCCACAGCATCCATGATGGGGTATGAGATAATTACCGTGAAGACTGCCGACTATGGCGACATGGATCTGGATGAATTTAAAGAGAAGATGAACGGCGAGGTTGCGGCTGTTATGATGACAAATCCGAACACACTCGGCGTTTTTTAATCCATATATTAAAGAGATAAGCGAAGTGGCTCATGCACATGATGCCCTTTTATATTATGACGGAGCTAACCTGAATGCTATTCTGGGTAAAGTCCGTCCGGGTGATCTCGGCTTTGACGTTGTCCATGTGAATCTGCATAAGACCTATGCAACTCCACACGGCAGCGGCGGTCCGGGTGCAGGTCCTGTAGGTTGCAGTGCCAAGCTTGAACCTTTTCTGCCTCAGCCAAGGGTTGTGAAGAACGGAGATAAGTTCAGCATTACATATAACAAAGAAAATCCGAGGATCACATCATATTTCGGCAACTATGGCGTACTTGTAAAGGCGTATACCTATGCATTAATGATGGGTTCTGACGGGCTTAAAGATGTGGCGGAAAAGGCTGTGCTGAATGCCAACTACGTGATGCATAAGCTGAAACCATATTATGAGCTTCCTTATGATATGACATGTATGCATGAGTGTGTCTTCTCTGCATCTCGTCAGGTGGAAAAGGGTGTTCATGCACTCGATATAGCAAAAGCTCTTATAGATAGAGGTTTTCATCCGCCTACCGTTTATTTTCCGCTTATTGTCCCTGAGGCAATGATGATCGAACCTACGGAAACCGAGAGTAAGCAGACTATGGATAGATTTATAGAGGCTATGATAGAGATTGCAGGCATTGCAGACACCGACCCTGACTCTCTGCACGCAGCACCTGTGACGAGACCTGTTACAAGGCTTGACGAAACACAGGCCGCCAGACAAGTAAATGTGAGATACCGGAAAGATGCCTGATTGGCGAATTATCGATACAGGATTTTTTTTGAGCGGCTATGAGAATATGGCACTGGATGAGGCTCTTCTGTTGAATTTTGAAGAAGGGTCTTCTCCTGTGTTGAGGTTATACGGCTGGGAGCCTGCCGCAGTTTCTGTGGGCAGGTTTCAAAAGCTGTCGGATTTTCTGAATATCGACAAATGCAAAGAGCAGGGTGTCGACGTTGTGAGACGGATAACCGGCGGCGGAATGATATATCATTATAATGAGCTGACTTATAGTATTGTCTGCTCGCCCGAACATCTGGGCACGGGTCGAAAGCCCACGGATGCTTATCGAAAGATTTGCGGCTTCCTTCTGGAGTTTTACCGCAGGCTTGGGCTGGATGCCGACTTTGCTCTTAATCTGGAACAGGGGAAACTCGGCGGAAGAGAGAATTTCTGTTTTGCAGGGAACGAGCAGTACGACATCATAATAAACGGCAGAAAGATTGGAGGCAATGCTCAGAAATGGCTTAAACATGCAGTCTTTCAGCATGGCTCTATCCCTGTCGAAAACTGTATAGACGAGGCATCGGCACTGCTTCTTGATAAGCCCGATAATCTGCTGGCAAGTTCTACATCTCTGAGGGAGCTTGAGATTACCGAAAGCTATAGTGAGATGTTTGCTATGATGCGTCATTCGTTTTTTCGGAAGATTGATAGATAGTCGGCTTACTGCAAAAGAATCGGCGACAATGAAAGAGCTGCTTAAGAATAAGTATAACAATATAAACTGGAATCAAAACGCGAATGAAGATTAAAAAAGAAGCCCGAGTGGCTGAAGAAGAAAATTGATTTTAAAGCCCACGAAGATATGGGCAGAATGCTGAAAGGTTTAGATCTGAACACGATATGCAGAGAAGCGTCATGTCCGAATATCTCGGAATGTTTTTCATGCGGACGTGCGACTTTCCTTATCCTTGGGACAGCGTGTACCAGAGCATGTACTTTTTTGTAATGTGTCTAATGATATTCCGCAGCAGCCGAATGACGATGAGCCTTCCAATGTGGCAAAGGCGGTGCATAAACTCGGCTTGGAGCATGTGGTTATCACCAGCCCCACAAGGGACGACCTCCCTGACTACGGTGCAGGGCATTTTGCAAAGACGATAGCTGCTATCAGAAAGCTGTCACCCGATGTCAGGATAGAGATACTCGTGCCTGATTTCAGAGGGGATGAGGGAGCACTTAGAATAATAGCTGAAGCTAAGCCTGATATATTCGGGCATAATATAGAAACAGTTGAGTCCTTATATGATATTAGAAAGGGGGCTGACTATCAGCTTTCCTTAGACTTGCTAAAAAAGAGCCGCCGAGATGGGGATGCTCACTAAGTCGGGGATAATGCTCGGGCTGGGCGAGTTGTGTGATGAGACCATGGAGGTTATGGAGGATATCAGAAACGCAGGTGTGAGCTACCTTAGCATAGGGCAGTATCTCCCTCCGTCAAAGAATCATCAGCCTGTTGCGGAATACATCACACCTTCTAAGTTCGAAAAGATGAAAGGTTTCGCATTAGGGCTTGGGTTTAAGCATGTGGAGAGCGGACCTTATGTCCGCAGTTCCTATATGGCAGAGGGGTATAAATAAATGAATAGATATGACGTTGCTGTTATTGGCGGTGGACCTGCCGGATATAAATCTGCACTAAAACTGTCCGAACTCGGCAAGAGTGTCTGTATAATAGATAAAAGTATCAAGCACCTCGGAGGTACATGCCTCAATGAAGGTTGCATACCCGTTAAATCACTCCTTAAATCGTCCGAAGTCTTTCTAAGTGTAAAAAAAATGCAGAAAAAATACGGTATCAGAACCGGAGAACGCAGTTTTGATCTGGGGCTGATAAACGAGAAGATGCGTGCTAATGTCGAGCTGCTGAACAATGGGCTAGCTGGAACAATAAAGCGTGCAAAGATAGATGTTTACGAGTCGGAGGCTTCTTTTATTGACGAGAACAGGCTGGCTGTTTCTGATGGCGTGATCGAGGCTGATTACATAATAATTGCCACAGGGTCTTTATCGTCGGTACTCCCTGATATCAAGCCTGACGGCAACAAGATATTGAGCAGCCGTGAAATCCTTCTGAATGAGAAACTGCCTGAGAAGCTGTTGATTATTGGCGGCGGTGTTATCGGCTGTGAGTTTGCCACTTTCTATAGCAGGCTGGGGAGCAGTGTGACCATCGTAGAACCTATGCCTGAGCTGCTTCCTAATGAAGATGCAGAGGTAGGGAAGACCCTTAAGCGTGAATTCAAAAAAGCAGGGATTACTTCTGAAACAGGATACATCGTAAAATCTCTGGAGTATGTCGACGATAAAGTTAAGGGGCTAATTTCAGGTAAAAAAAGAGCGTGAAGATGAGTTCGACCTCGTACTGCTGGCTGTGGGAAGGCGTGCGAACGTTGAAGGGCTTGCACTTGAAAACGCAGGTGTTCAGCTTGAAAACGGGCATATAAAAGTGAACGAGCATATGCAGACAACAGCAGAGAATATATATGCCGCAGGTGATGTGGCGGACGGCTGGATGCTGGCACATACCGCCTATGATGAGGCTATGTGTGCGGCAAAAAAATATCGTCAACGGCAACCATAAAATGCCTGAGAGGACAGCAGTGCCGAGAGTGGTATTCTCTTATCCTGAGGTGGGGGGGGCAGTAGGGCTCACAGAGGAGCAGGCAAAAGAATTGTTCAATATAAATGTGCAGAAAAACCTTTTTTAAGCCAAACGGTAAGGCAATCATCGATGGTGCAGGTGAGGGTTTTGTGAAAGTAATTTCAGATGCAGATTCAGGTGTGATATTAGGTGCTTGTGTTGTAGGGAAATCGGCTACGGAGCTTGTGCATGAATTTGTCCCTTTGGTCAAAAAAAACCGCATGACTGTAGGTGATCTTGCAGGTTGCGTTCATGGACATCCGACTCTGAGCGAAGTGGTATGGGAAACAGTAATAAGTTAATTAGGAGAGTATAATGAATAAATTTGATGTTGTAGTGCTTGGCGGTGGGCCTGCCGGGCTTGATGCAGGTTTTCGTCTGGTTAAATCGGGTAAAAAAGGTATGTATAATAAATGATAAAAAAAGAGAGACTCGGCGGAGTCTGTCTGAATGCAGGCTGTATGCCTACTAAATCATATCTGAAGGCGGCTTCTGTTTACAGATATTCAAAGAAGGCTGATGTATACGGACTATCCGTATCAACAGAGAAGGTTGATCTGGCAAAGGTCAAAGCATCTGTGGATGCAGGGATCGCAAAGCTTCGCATGGGTGTGGGGATGATGTCTGAAAACTCAGGTGCTCACCTCTTATTCGGTCGCGGAGAGTTCCAATCTACAAACGAGATTGTGGTTAGAAAAGAGGACGGTTCTACTGAGGTTGTCTTCGGAGATAAGATAGTAATTGCCACAGGCTCTGTCAGCAGAGAACTGCCTTTTGCTCCGTTCGACGGTGAAGTGATATTGAACAGCGATATGATGCTCGAAAACACGAAGCTCCCTGAGCGATTGCTGATAATAGGCGGAGGTGCTATAGGCTGCGAGTTTGCAACTATGTATAACACTTTCGGCAGTGAGGTTAAGGTTGTCGAGGCTCTTGATCAGCTGATCCCGAATGACGATGCGGATGCATCCGCTATGCTGAAAGAACGCTTTGAGGCACAGGGGATAGAAGTGGCTGTAGGGGTCGCAGTTGAAAGCATAGAGACGGTTGACGGTAAAGCCGTTGTAGCGTTCAAGGGGGGATGATACTGAACTTTATGACATGGTTTTGGTCAGTATAGGACGTAAACCTAATATAGAAACGCTGAATCTCGATAAAGCAAATGTACAGACAGAGAAAGGGGCTGTGAAGGTTAATGAGTTTTTACAGTCTTCAAATCCTAATATTTTTGCCGCAGGCGATACTATAGGCGGAAATATGTTTGCTCATTCCGCTGCCTATGAGGGCGAGGTGGTTGCGTCAAATATAAATAAAGATAAGAGCATGGAGCTTGACGAAAGGGCTGTGCCGAGGGTTGTGTTCTCTTATCCTGAGATGGCATCGACGGGGATTACACAAGCAGACGACAGTGTTAAAGAGCTTTATGTTCCCGGATTGATGAAAGGCAGACCAATTACCGATAAGACAGATGTTGGTTTATTTAAGTTATTTGCGAATAAGACGAATAATACGATAGTGGGTGGTGTGCTCGTCGGTGAGAGTGCCACTGAAATTATACATGAGATAGTTATGGCTGTGCAGAATGGGCTGACTGTTTCGCAGTTGAAGCAGACTATGCATGCTCATCCGACATATGCCGAACCGCTCCCTTATCTTGCGATGACAGGGCTGTAAAAGACAGTACGGATGGCTTTATCCCCCGTTTATCACCCTGATGTAAAAGATTTTTACATCTTTATCATAGTGATAAAAGGGTATATAGTTTATTTACGTAATATTATGCATATTAGATTTAATCGATGCATATAAGCTTTTTTTATTTTTTCTGCGTGGGGACGATACAGTTTAAGACAGCAGTTAGTTGATAGACAGAACCATAGCTGCGAACAATTAAGAAAAGTAAACTAGAGGTCTCATATGTCGAATCGCTTTGAGCGTGTACTTACTGGAATAGTCATTTTTTCGATGTTGATGTCTAACTTTGTTTTTCATCCGCCGCGAGCAGAAGCGAGCTTAATTGTTGAGCCGCTTTCGCTTGAGAGTGTACTCCGTGAGCTTGTTCAGTCCAATCCCGAAATTATCGAAGCTATACAATCATACGAAATCAGAAAGCATGAAATAGAGTCCGTTAAAAGCGACTATAGACCAAAAAAAATAGGTACAAAACTGTCGGTCGGTCAGGAAATTACAGACGGTGTCGCGTCAAATGAAAAGCAGGAAAACCTGACTGTGAGTACTGCAGGAGTTTATGCTAAACAGAATCTTTACAGAGGTAAGGGGACTGACCATTACGTGAATGAAACAAAAGCCATGACCATGGCAGCCGCATATAACGCCCTTGATATCGCCAATTCCGTATTTCTGGAGACATCTGAAAACTACCTGAATGTGATAAAAGAACGTGAGCTGCTTAAGCTGGCTAATGATAATGTATATACACAGGCTCAGATACTTGACCAGATAAAACAGAAGACTGACTCGGGATTCGGTCGTCAGTCTGACCTTCTGAATGCCCAGTCGAGACTGGCACTTGCCAGAGCAAACCTTATATCTCAACAGCAGAACCTCAAGCAGGCGGCAGTTAGACTCCATAAGAATATCGGTCGTTTTGTTGACCCCAGACAGTTGATGGAGCCTGATTTCAATGAGAATCTGGCGGCAGATGTGGATGCTGTTGTGGATTTCGCCTTCGAAAACTATCCTGCGATAGAGGTTGCTAAATATAATGTGCTGGCTAAGAAGTATTCACTCAAAAGAACAGAATCACTCTATCATCCGACAATAGATGCTGAACTGAGAGCCGACTATAAGAATAACACGGGCGGCGACGTGGGAGATACCACCTCATACAGTGCCATGCTTTATCTTAATTATGATTTTTATGATGGCGGCAAAAGGGCGGCGGAAAAAAAAGAAAAAACTATAGTGAAATCCTTAAAGAGCACGAAAGGGCGTATGTTGAACGCAGAAATCTCAACGAAGCCGTGAGGCTCGCATGGAATATAAAAGCTGCCGAAGAGAAGAAATATTCTTTCCTTAATGAATATGTCGAACTGAATACACAAACTCTCGCGGCCTTTAAAGAGGAATATCAGCTTGGCAGAAGGACATTGCTCGAGCTGCTTGACATGGAGAATGAATATCAGAGAGCCCATAAAGCCTTGGTAGAATCTAAGTTCTCTATGCTGGCGTCCCATTACAGGGTTCTGCACATTACAGGTATTCTGCTTTATTTATATGAGACTGAAATACAGAGTAAAGTCGGTCTTCGTGAGAAAAAAAAGATAAAACTCGATATGCTGAAAGGGTACGGCAATCTGAATAACAACAGAGACAGTGATAAGGTGATTGACGAGATAGATCAGTGTGACAACTCCCTTTTCAATTCTGAAACAGGCAGGTTTGGATGTACAAAAGTCCAGCAGGTTGATGTCGGTTATACAAGACCTGATACGATAGACCCATATATAAAACCTAAAGGGGCTGAACAGCTTGATGAAGCTCTTGTTCTTAAAGAAGAATCCCTTAGCGAACCTGAATCTCTCGGTGAACCTGAGTCCCTTGGTGAACCTGAAAGCGTTTTAGAACCGGAGCCTGCTGTTGAAGTTGAGGCTTTGGGCGGACCTGAGGAGACCCTTAAAGAGGAATCTCTTTTGACTGATGAGGAGATTGCTGAGGAGATCAGTAAGTCCTACAGCATCCCTTTTAAACTTAATTCAAGCAGGCTGCTCCCTAAATCTCAGACCCTCCTAGAGGATATTGCAAGCAAGGTCGGCAGGTTAAATAACTATAAGCTTGAGATTATAGGACATACGGATAGCTCGGGCAGAGCTGCTTTTAATCGTAAACTATCAGCCAAAAGGGCAAAATCCGTATATAATAAGCTGGTGAAGCTTGGTATCGATTCGAAAAAAAAGATGGTTGCCTATGGTAAAGGGGAGAGCGAACCTCAATTCAGTAACAAAACCAGATCAGGCAGAAAGAAGAATAGAAGAATAGAGCTGAGGCTGCACATAATAAAATAGCAAGAGTAGAATATTGAACATAAAGAGCTTAGTCCTCGTATTTTTAATTGTCTCGCTGAGTGCAGTATGCATAAGTGCACAGCACAAATTTTATGTGCCTGATGCAGAGATGAAGTCATTCGGCGGAAAGTATGGGGATTCTGCGTTAAAAAGGCTCGAAGCTCTCCTGACACTGATGGATGAGCTCTCTGCCGAGACAGAAGATAAGAAAGTTATTAAGATAAATAGTTTTTTTTAATCAGCTTATGTATAAGTCGGATCAGAAGACTTGGGGTAAAAGCGATTATTGGGCAAGCAGATTAGAGTTCTTGGGGGGGGTAGGGCAGGGTGACTGCGAGGATTATGCAGTTGCAAAGTTTTTTGACTCTGATCCAGCTTGGTGTTCCTGAGAAGAAGCTCTTCCTGACTTATGTTAAAGCGAAAGGTTATGCCGACGAGGCACACCTTGTTGTTACTTATTATAAGAAGTCCGGAACTGTCCCTTTTGTTCTGGACAACTATGTGAAACAGATAAAGCCGGCTACCAAAAGGACTGACCTTGTACCTGTATACAGCTTTACGGCTAATGATCTCTTCCTGCAGAAGCAGAAAGGTCTCGGTAAGAGGGTCGATCCCACACAGTCAAAGAATGTTAGCAAATTAAAATCGGTTGATCTTGAGATACTAAAGAGGTAATGCTATGACACTTTACAGGCAGATCCAGATATTTATTACTCTACTACTAATGGTTACCCTTGCTATTGTGCTTAAAATCAACTTTGACAATACAAAAGATTTCGTCCGTACACAGCTTTATTCCAATGCAAAAAAATACAGCGAATTCACTCTCTCTCTCTCTCTCTCAGTGCCGTCACGGATGATAATGCCGCTATAACCACAACTATGCGTGCTATGTTTGACGGCGGTTACTTCGAAGAGATAAAACTGGTGGATGGAGAAGGCAAAGTTATTGAAAAGATATCGCAAGAGCCGAAGATTGAAGGCGTCCCTGAATTCTTTGTTAATCTTATAAACTTCGAAAATATTCCTGCGGAAGCACAGATTTCGAGCGGTTGGAGTATCTTCGGAACTCTTTCGGTGAAGGGGCATCCGGGGCTGTCTTACATCAGACTATGGGACACGTTTAAATCACTGGGGCTGTCGTTCATTGTCATAGGGGTGGTATCCTTAGGTGTAACGTCTGTGGTGCTCAAGTTGATATTCAGACCTCTGAATGCAGTACAGCAGCAGGCAGAGGCTATTGAGAATAATGAATTCATAATCAATGAGAATATACCGTCGACACCTGAGATGAAGCAGGTGGTTATCACCATGAATTCGATGGTCGAGAAATCTCAGACTATATACAACCGTGAAATCGAAGCTCTGAAAAAACTATCAGGAACTGCTGTATAAAGACCAGCAGACAGGTCTTTACAATCGTAAGTATTTCATAAAACAACTTAATTATTTTCTGCAATCGGATGATGAGAACTCGACCGGCGATATAATGTTTTTCTCTTTGGGCGGAGTGAATGAGGCGATCATGGAAGCAGGTCACCCTGTGATGAACGACTTTTTCAAGACTTGCAAAGATATAGTGGTATCGGCCTCCGGACACATACCTAATTCCGTTCCTGCATTCATGAACCAGCAGGAGTTCGGTTTGATCCTGCCTGCCGTGGAGCAGGGGGGAATCTGTCAAAGTGGCGACAGAGATAACCAAACAGATTAAGAGTGTGATAGACGGCAATGAACAGCTTAAAGACATGCTGACGATATATTGCGGTTCAGCACCTTATAAATACGAAGAGAATATGGGGAATGTTCTATCGAAAGTGGATTACTCCATAACCGTGGCTAAAAGCCGTGAATCGGGGTTTGTTGAGCGGTTTAAGGATGACGGTTCACAGGTAGTCCTCGGCAAGATGGAATGGAAGAATATGATCGAAGAGGCTCTTGAGAATAACAGGTTTGTCCTCACCTCTCAGGCTGTTGTTTCTGAGACTGGTGAGCTTCATCAGGAGATATATGTCAATATGGTTGACACAGACGGGACTGTGCAGAGGGCAGGATATTTTATGCCTATGGTGGTGAGTCTCAATCTGGCAAACAATCTGGACAGGTATGTACTCGAAAAGACTGTGGAGTTTCTCAGCAGTAATGAAAACAGCACACTTGCCATTAATATAACTGATATGTTTCTGAACGACAGAGCTTCATTCTCATGGTTCAGAAAGCTGCTTGTATCAGGCAAGCATCTTAGTGAGAGGCTGACTTTTGAGATATCAGACAGTGCCATCAGGTCGCATCTGGACATATGTCTGGATTTCACAGGGCTGATCAAAGGGCTCGGATTTACGTTCGGGGTGGACAGATTCACCATGAGCCAGACATCCCTTGAAAACCTGCAAATGCTCAAACCAAACTATCTGAAAGTTGACTATGAGTTTCTTATGGATGGTGAAGAGGGTGAAGTGAGCGGTGCTCTTAAATCCCTGCAAACAATAACAGAATCGCTTGGCATAATGCTTATAGCGACAAAGATAGATAATGACGAGCTGAAGAGTAAGCTTGAGGATAATAATATTAAATATTTTCAGGGACGCGGAGTCTCGGGAATCAATCCATTGGTAGATAATAATGAGTAGCAACACCAACTTAGATCCGTTGATGCAATGCCTTATTGTATTGACGAAACTGAATTATAAACCTGCAACGTCAGAGGCACTTTCCCACGGCCTGCCTCTCGATCCGTCTGAGATCAGGCAGAGGCTGTTTTCCATGGAAGGGGGGAAGGCTAACTTCTCCAGAGCTGCGGCAAGAGCAGGCTTCAGTGCATCTCTGGTTAAGCGTAAGCTTAAGGGGATTCCGACTGTTGTTCTGCCCGCTATACTGCTGTTGAAGAATGACGGTGCGTGTGTCATCACGGCAATGGACACCGAAGCCGGCACGGCAGAGATAATTGTCCCTCAGATCGATGAGACACCGCAGGAGATCACTCTGGACAAGCTGAACGAAGAGTATATGGGCTTCGCATTCTTTCTGAAAAGGCTTTATGTGGATAGGCGTCCTGAGTATGACGATGATGTGAAAGATGATAATAAAAACTGGTTTTTTTTCGGGACACTCTGGAGATTCAAAGGGATATACGGCAATGTTATTCTGGCTTCATTGATGATCAACATCTTTGTGGTGGTCGGACCTTTGTTTACTATGAATGTGTATGACAGAATCATCCCGCATAATGCCGTTGATACCCTTTGGGTTCTTGCATTGGGGATGTTTGTCGTTTACTCTTTCGACCTGTTTTTGAAATTTATCAGAACCTATTTTCTGGAAGTAATAGCGAAAAAAGAGTGACGTAATCTTATCTTCCAAGATATTTGAGCAGGCTCTGAACATAAAGCTGAAAGAGAAGCCTAAATCTGTGGGTTCGTTTGCAAACAACATTAAAGACTTCGACAGTATCAGATCTTTCTACTCGTCGAGTGCCCTTGTGGCATTTATAGATTTCCCTTTTGTTATTATATTCTTACTGGTGATATTCTATGTGGCTGGAGCACTTGTTGTCGTTCCGATAGCTATCATCATAGCTATTATAAGCTACAGTCTGATAGTCAGAAAGCCGCTCCAGAAGAGTATAGAGAGCACATATGAATCATCCGCCAGAAGGAACGGACTGCTCATAGAGGCTCTTTCCAATCTGGAGAATATCAAATCGTTTAACGCAAACAGCTCCGTTCAGTGGGGCTGGGAAGAGCGAACAGGTGACATCGCAGGGAAGAGTCTGAAATCGAGAATGCTGTCAAACTCACTCTCATCCGTATCCGTCTTTTTTCACTCAGCTTTCTACAGTGGGGATAATAGTTACGGGTGTCTATCTTATAAAACAGGGCGACCTGACAATGGGTGGTCTCATTGCGACGGTTATACTGTCGTCTAGAACCATTGCACCTATGTCGCAGGTGGCCTCACTCCTTTCAAACTATCAGCAGATGAAAACATCACTGAGCGGACTTAATGATCTGATGGCAAAGGATGTGGAGAGACCGGAGCAGAAGAATTTCCTTCGCAGACCTGTTTTCAAAGGTGCGGTAGAGTTTAAGAATGTAAGTTTTTCTTATCCTGAGGAGACTAATGTTGTCTTGTCAGGGATTAACCTGAAGATAAATCCGAACGAACGGATAGGTATCATCGGTCAGGTGGGTTCAGGGAAATCTACTTTCAGCAAGCTGATACTCGGTTTGTATGAACCGACTGAGGGGTCAGTCTTCGTGGACGGTATAGATATACAGCAGATGGATCCTGCAGATCTGAGACATAACATTAGTTATGTGCCTCAGGATGTGACCCTCTTCTCAGGCTCAGTGAGGGAGAATATTGTTTTTTTTAAAGCTCCGCATTCCGATGATGAGGCAATTTTAGAGGCAGTCAAAGTTGGTAACGTTAATACGTTTACCGATAAGCACCCTATGGGGCTTGATCTTTTTGTAGGTGAGCGTGGAGCTAATCTTTCGGGCGGTCAGAGGCAGGCGGTTGGTGTTGCCAGAGCCATGCTGACAGACAGCTCTATCGTGCTGCTTGATGAGCCGACTAATTCTATGGATTTCACCACTGAGGCGAAAGTTATCCAGAATCTGAAAAAAAGCGACAGAAGGTAAAACGACAATCGTTATTACACATAAGCCATCCATACTTGCAATAGTCGACAGACTTATTGTTATGGACGGCGGAAAAAATCGTTATGGATGGACCTAAGAATGAGGTTCTTCAAAAAAAACTAGGGAAGAGCAAATGAAAGGTGTGAAAAAAACATCAATCTATAAAAAAACAAGAAGATTTCCAAGCAGGACATAGCTTTCATGAAGAGCTTAAATGCTGCGGTGATGCAAAAGAGCCCTGTCAGGCTGTCCATTGTCCTTTATGTTATGACTGCCTTGATAACAGCCTTTATCGTGTGGGCAAATATAGCAGAGGTGGACGAGCTGACCAGAGGTATGGGGCGTGTGATCCCGTCCCGTCAGATACAGGTGGTGCAGAACCTTGAAGGCGGAATAGTCGAAGAGATACTGGTTAAAGAAGGGGAGCATGTCAAGAAAGCAGGTGCTTCTGACCATAGATGATACAGGTTTCGGGTCTTCTTTCGAAGAGAATAAATCCCGTGAGAACGAGCTGAAAGCAAAGCTGGTGAGGCTTAGAGCAGAGGCGGAAGGGAAAAAGTTTAAGGCTGATAAGGAGGCTATGGAACTTTACCCCGAGCTGGTTAGAGAAGAGCAAAGGCTATACAGGATAAACGCCGACAGGAATCAAAGTGAACTGGCTGCACTAAGTCAGAGGCTCAGGCAGAAGCAGATTGAGATGAAAGACGCAAGAGCTAATATTAAGAACCTGCGTACCACACGTGAGCTAATCAGAAAAGAGATTAAGCTGACACTCCCTCTGTTTAAAAGAGGGCTTGTCTCCGAGGTTGAGTATCTTCAGTTGCAGCAGAGAGAGCTGGAGAACAAGAATGATCTGGAGTCCCTCGAAAAGTCCATAGATACCATAAAGTCGAAAGAGGCCGAAATAAGAAATATGGTAAGTGAAACTACGGCAAGGCAGAAGAGTATAGCTCAGGAAGAACTGAATAAAGTTCTGGCAGAGATCAAGAGACTCGGATCTTCTCAGGTTGCTATAGAGGATAGAGTTAATAGAGCACAGGTGAGATCACCTGTGGACGGAACAGTGAACCAACTCCTAGTCAACACAATAGGCGGAGTGGTTAAGCCGGGTATGGATATTCTGGAAATAGTGCCAGATGATGATGCGTTATTAGTGGAGGCGAAGATAAAACCTTCTGATATCGCTTTTATTTATCCCGGGCTAAGTGCAGTTATAAAACTGACAGCTTATGATTTTGCAATATATGGCGGACTGGCCGGTGAGGTTGTACACATCAGCGCGGATACTATCGTCGATGAAAAGCAGGAGCATTACTATCTGGTCAGAATAAAGACCGACAGAAGTTACCTTGGCGAAGATGATAACAGGAAGAATATCATGGTCGGTATGACTGTTATCGCAGACATAGTGACAGGGAAGAAGACCGTAATGCAATACCTGATGAAGCCGATTTTACGTGCGAAATATAACGCTTTGAGGGAAAGGTAATGATTATAACCCTTAGTACAGACAAGTTTTTTGCAGAATCATGCTCAGAGGCTTTTAAAGGTGAGCGGATAAAAAAATCTGAGGAGCTTTCGTGAGCTGAGGCACACTCTCACGGAAAAGCCTGAGGATATCGCTATCGTAGATATTACTAATGTCGCCCCTTTCGACCTGACACAGCTTAAATGCAATGTGCTGGTGGTTACAGGTGTGCCTAAGTTTAATGAAGCACTCAAGCTGATGCGTTTCGGAATCAGAGGTTACGGCAACAGGATGATGGACGCAGGTAATCTTGCTCAGGCTGTGGAATCTGTCAGGAACGGACAGGTATGGATGCCGCCATTTATTATAAGCAGGCTTATTACTGCTATACCCGGGAACGGCAGTGATCAGGAGTCGATGGATGATCTATCGGAACGTGAGGCTCAGGTTGCCAAGTGTGTTGCGGCAGGACTCACTAACAAAGAGATAGCCGAAGAGATGGATATCACCGTGCGTACAGTGAAGGCACATATGACGTCTATATTTAACAAAACAGGTCTGAGAGACAGGGTTGCACTGGCTTTAAAGTATAGGTAGATGATTTTTTGTCAGGTAGCTTACTATCTGTTATTGATTTGCTGATGCTAACCATCGGAGGTGGTGTGGCGTGACAATGCAGGCAGTTGTTAACCACCGTGACCACGGCCGAGAAGCTCTCTTGCTTCCATAACCACCATGAACGCTTCGGGGTCGTACTCTTTGATGATTTCCCGCAGGCGGTTAATCTTTCTGGGTTCTACTACCATGAAGATAATATTCTTTTCTTCTGTTTCGTCCAGCCCTTGACCATGTATGATAGTTCCTGATCTTCCTATCTGTTCTTTTATAAATTTGCTAAGTTCGACAGGTTTGGCGGTTGTAATATGGACAACCTTTTCAGACGGAGCACCTGTTAATATCATGTCTATTATCTTAGACGTGACATAGATACTGATGAGCGACCAGAGAGCTTTTTTCTATATCGTTAAATATGAAACCTGATGATGTGATAATTATCAGGTCGATAAACATGATGGTTTGCCCCGGCTTTATCTCGGTGCGTTCTGCTATGAGCCTCGCTACTATTGTCGAACCGCCTGCTGAGGCGTTCCCTTTCAGAATCAACCCGACCCCTGCACCGACACATATCCCCCCCGTAGAGTGTCGCAAGCATGGTGCTTTCGGTAATCTGCGGAAGTTTTACAACCTCTGAGAAGAGATCAATCAATATGGATGAAAGTACAATCGTTATCACGGTACGGACGGCAAAACCTTTACCGAGCATGCGGAAGCCTGCTATGAGAAGCGGGATATTGACAGCAGTCATAAGCATACCTGTTGGCATACCTGTTATGTAGTGCAGTATGATCGCAATACCGGGTGTTCCGCCTGTCGCTATCTGAACCGGGATGAAGAAGACCACAATCCCGATAGCAAGTATAATAGACCCTGCCGTGATAAATGAGTAATTCTTGATTTCGTTGATATAGCTCTGCTTCATGGGGGGAAATTATGTCAGAGAAGATGAGGAAAGACAAGCGAGCTTTATATGCCCTTACATAAAAACACCCCCCATATCCCGTATAAAGGGGTATGAGGGTGTATGCTTTATTGAAATCGCTTCAAGTGCTAGCTAATAGCTTTTGCTGTGAGCTCTGCTATATCCTGCACTCTGACTGCCTCTTTATTGAGGTCTTTAAGTCCGTCCTCGAACATTGTCATACAGTATGGACATGACACACATATAGAATCAGGTGACTGGTCGATAGCCTGCTGAACACGGTCAACGTTGATACGACTTCCGAGGTCCTCTTCCATCCACATGCGTCCGCCGCCTGCACCACAACAGAATGACTTATCATAGTTGCGGTCCATTTCAAGAACTTCACCGCCTGCCGATTTGATAATCTCTCTCGGCTGCTCATAGATATCATTGTGTCTGCCGAGATAGCAGGAATCGTGGAACACTATCTTTTCGTTTGTAGTATTTTTTTTAAGCTCCAGTTTACCGTCTTTGATGAGCTGGCTTATTAAGTCACTGTGGTGTATGATCTCAAGCTCAATGCCGAACTGCTTATAGTCGTTCTTGAGTGTTGAGAAACAGTGCGGACAGGATGTTATGATCTTTTTTTTGACACCCTTCTCCTTAAATACTTCAATGTTTTGTTTTACCATCTTTTCGAAGAGGTATTCGTTGCCCAGTCTGCGGACAGAATCTCCGCAGCAGAGTTCGTCTTTACCCAGTATTCCGTATGATACGCCTGCAGCGTCAAGAACCTGAGTGAGAGCCACAGATATCTGCTTGCTTCTGGAATCGAAAGCTCCTGCACAGCCCACGAAGAAGAGATACTCCGTCTCCTCACTATATTCTTTTATGTCAATCATACTGCACCATTTTGTCCGCTCGGAAGGTGCTATACCCCAAGGGTTGCTCCTCTGCTCCATATTCTCGAACAGGTTCAGAAGCTCTTCAGGGAATTTAGCCTCCATCTCTACAAGGTGTCTCCTCATCTTTATGAGCTTAGGGTATTGCTCAATGAAGACAGGGCAAGATGACATACATGAACCGCATGTGACACACGACCATATTGTATCCTCTGATACCGAGTTTTTGCCGTCTGCTATGAGTGGAGTTTTAGCCCCTTCTGTTTTTTATATTCTTGCCGTTGGCATTGAGGTTATCTTTTATTATGTGCATGAGCTCTCTCGGGTTGAGAGGCTTATCCGTGAGGTGTGCAGGACAGTTATCCTGACAGCGTCCGCACTCTGTACATGTGAAAACATCCAGCAGGTCTTTCCAGCTGAACTCATCTACTCTGCTGACTCCGTATGTTGCATCCTTCTCAAATACTTCTCTCTCCATAAGGAACGGCTGATCAAAGCTTCTAAAAAAATACGTTCGGAAGAGCAGTGATTACGTGCATGTGTTTGCTGTATGGAAGGAAATTCATAAACACAAGCAGAACTATAGCGTGTACCCACCACGATGTGCTTCCGAATGAATGGATGTACTCAGGCGATGCTCCTGCCAGACCTTTTGCCACTATTCCTGAGATGAAACTGCTGGCTTTTACCTCACCCAGTGCTATCTCTGCACCATGGAGGAAGAAGTAGGCTATCATCAGTGTTGCGATCATAGAGAGGATAAAGAAAGCCTCGAATGATCTCGCCTCAGGGTAAGGAGGTGCGAATAACTTTCTGAGCAGTGCCAGAACCACAGTCACAAGGACAAGGACGGACACAAGGTCAAATATGTTAAAAAAGCACGGCGTAAAGTCCCGTCGGCAGCAGCCTGAAGCTGATGGATGGGATTAGCCCGTTAAGGAGAAACTCTGCATTCAGAACCACAAGGACAAGGAACGACCAGAACAGCAGAGCGTGGTTCATGCCGAAAGGACCTTTAACGACCCTCGACTGACCTACAGCATCTTTCATCATAGAGCCGAAACGGGATGATGAATTATCAGTTCTGTTGTCCTTCGCTCCGAGTGCGATAAGACCGAATTTATTATAGCAGCTATAGGCGAAAAAAGAGCATAGACGCTACAAAAACTATTAAGAATGTGCTTGAATTTATCATTATGCTGTCCTCGCTTTTGCTGATTTACGTTCTCTGATGATCTTTGTCAGAGCAGGAACTATCTGAAACAGATCCCCCACGATACCGTAGGTTGCCACTTCGAAGATAGGGGCTTCCTTGTCTCTGTTAATAGCTATGACCACATCAGAATCCTGCATACCCACAAGGTGCTGTATAGCACCGCTGATTCCGCAGGCAATATATATCTTAGGTCTGACTGTTGTACCTGTCTGACCGACCTGTTTTGAGTGTGGTTTCCATCCGGCATCAACGGCACTTCTGGATGCTCCGACCGTAGCACCTATTTCGTCTGCCAGCTCATGCAGGATTTTAAAATTGTCCTGATTCATCATTCCGCGTCCGCCGGAAACGATAATCTCAGCACCTGCGATGTCTTCGTCGTCACCTTTGTTCTTGTCTGTGATGATCTCAAGGACTTTGCTGAAGATGCTGTCTTCCTGCACTGATGATGTTTCCCGTATTATTTCGCCGTTATTATTCTCATTTACTTCCGGCATATCCATAACCTGCGGTCTGACTGTCGCCATCTGAGGTCTGTGCTTGTCGCACATGATGGTTGCCATGATGTTACCGCCGAATGCAGGACGGGTCTGCATCAGGTTACGTTTATCGTCGATGTCGAGCCCCGTACAGTCAGCCGTGAGACCTGTTGCTACCTCTGTTGCCACAGCACCTGCGAGGTCACGCCCCATTCCTGTAGCACCCATAAGGATGATCTCCGGCCTATATTTCTCTATTAGTCCGCACATAGCTTCGTGATAAGCCTGTGTACGATAGAATTTGAATACAGGTTCATCTATTATATAGACTTTTTTCAGCTCCATGTTTGAAGGCCTCGCCGCAAAGGTGCTCTACTTCAGAGCCTATGACAACTGCTGCCAGCTCTACATCGAGCTTATCGGCAAGCTTACGCCCTTCGCCCAGAAGCTCCCATGATACATTTGCTGATTTACCTTCTGTCTGCTCTATGAAGACCCAGACGCCTCTGTATTTTTTTGAGCATTTCGGCTATTGCCTTGTCCTCTTCGGACAGCTCTTCCTCTTCCTCAGGCTGACCGCTCTTTTCGAGCTCAGCCAGTATCTTCTTCTCTTCGTCAGTCAGATACATGTAAATAGCTTCTGCCGGGCAGACTTTTACACATTTTATACAGCCGATACATTTTTTCTTCATTGATAATAGGTGCTTCGGTATCGTCCATTGTGATGGCGTCCACCGGACAGGCACTCTCACACCTAGCTCCACAAGCTATACAGGTGTCAGCCTTCAGCCTTGCTTTACCCCTTGGTTTTTTCACTTTAGCCATTGTTCCCTCTATAAACTGATTAAATCTTTATCTAATAATTTTTCTATGAGCAGTTCAGCGGTCTCTTCAGGCTTGTTTATGCCGTCGCCGATGATCTCCCCTTTATCTCTTTCCGGTGAGAAGATTTTACTAACCCATGTAGGTGAACCTTTCAGACCGATTTTATTAACGTCCAGATTAAGTACCGAATTGTCCCACAGCTCGACCTTGGCATCTGCCGAGCGAGTCTCATAGGTACTGTCGGGTATCTTGGTCTGTTTATTTCACGTACAACGGTGATCATGGCAGGGAGTCTGCTTTCGACCCTTTCGTATCTGCCTTCAAGCTTTCTGCGGACAGTAACCTTTTTTAGCCGTGTAGTCCACCTTCTCGATCCTGTCGACGAGTGTAAGCTGCTCCAGACTCATCCTTGTTGCTATACCGGGACCGACCTGAGCCGTGTCGCCGTCAATAGTCTGTTTTCCGCACAGAACAAATCCTACCTCATCCTCCTGAGAGAGTTTTTTTTCAATAGCGGCCGTTAGCACCTTGCTGGTGGCAAGTGTGTCAGCTCCGCCGAAAACTCTGTCGGAAAGGAGTATCGCTCTGTCAACACCGAGAGAGAGAGCCTTTCTGAGGGCTGCCTCTGCGTTAGGAGGTCCCATAGTGAGTACAACCACAGTGCCGCCGAACTGATCTTTCAGCCTGAGAGACTCCTCTAGTGCGTGGGTGTCATAGGGGTTAACTATAAATGGGATTCCGTCCCTTATGAGCGTATTGGTAACAGGGTCGATCTGTACCTGAGTCGTGTCCGGTACTTGTTTAATGCATGCAATTATAAGCATCTATAACTCCATAAACTTTTTTGTCATTTACTAATATGATACATTTTATCTATATCTCGAATGAAGGTGTATTATGTCAGTATCATATGTTTAAAACAAAGTCAAAAAACGTAAAACTTTGTTAACTCATAATTATCATGCTAAAGTGTACATATATATGAACATATAAACTTATTCTATTGGTGAATAAGCATTTTGTGTTTTGCAATTGTGAAAATTATTGGCTAAAAAAATTTTATAAAAAAAATTAAACGTATAACACATAGGAAAAAACTAATAATGCTAGTAAATGGTGTTTGTGTTTTATTATTGATGAGTATTAAGATGGTGTTTGTTTTTTAGTGAGTATAACTCTATCGTATATATAAAGTTTTGCAAACAATAGTTATTTCGTATAAGTATTGGTCAGGCGGCAGCAGAGCGGGTTTTGTTACTGTTATTCGTTTAACAATAGTGGCTTTATTAACGCTGCTGTTTTATTTTAGAGGTGAGTGTTACTTGTAACCCTTGCTAATAGCTTGTTCTGAGGTGTGGTTCCAAAATAGAATACAAAAAAGCGTTTTTTGTTTGATTTTAGAAAATTATTTTGAGCAAAGTTAGTCCTGGAGATAGTATCAGATTGTCTTTTATTCATTTTACTGTTATTTTTAGATGATAAATACAAGGTTGGTGAATTATGGATACTAGATATGCGTCATCAGACAGAAGTTCTGATGAGCTGATAAATGACCTTTTTTATTCAGCTGAATCAAGTCCCGGTGATTCAAGAACTGCTGGATAGGTCTACTGATATCATGTTTATCCTCGACCAGAATAGACAGATAATCTTTACTAACAGAGCATTTCTGAAATTCTTAGGTTCGGATAATGTTAAAGATGTTTTGGGTAAACGCCCCGGTGAAGCTCTCGGATGTATTCACTCCGGTGATGTTTCAGGCTGTGGAACAACAGAGTTTTGTCTGCAGTGCGGAGCTGTTAATGCCATCTTGACTTCTCAGGAGACTGACAAAGAGGCTGAAGAGGAGTGCAGGATATCTATCAATTCAGGCTTGTCCTATGAGCTTATGGTTATTGCTAAGCCGTTTCATTATTTAGGGACAAAGCTTTCATTTTTTCACTGCCAAGGATATAAGCGACTCTAAGCGTAAAGCTGCACTGGAGAAGATTTTCTTCCATGATATTATGAATCTTGCCAGCGGTATATACTCTGTTACCGATCTTTTTAAAGAAGAGCCCCTGTCTGAGATGCCTGAAAAAAAATGCTCGAACTTCTGCATCAGTCCAGTACAGATATGGTTAATGAAATACAGGAATACAGAACTCTCCTGCAGGCCGAGAGAGAAGAACTGCCTGTTATGATGAGGGAGATAGGTTCTAAACAGATAGTTGATAAATGTGTTGCCCTCTATAAATGTTACGGTGCAAAGGGTGATGTTAACATAGAGATCAAAGATGATATGGAGAATATCATGTTCAGGTCTGATCTGTCTCTGGTATCCAGAATAATTACGAACATGATCAAAAATGCACTGGAGGCTTCAAAAGGCGGAGATACTGTTTATGTATGGACCGAAATTGAAGACGGTTTTGTCGCCTTTCATGTCCGCAATCAGTGCGTTATACCTCATGATGTCCAGCTGCAGATTTTTTAAGCGTACATTCACCACAAAATCGAATGGTTCAGGACTTGGAACTTACAGTATGAAACTGTTATCCGAGAATTATCTTGGCGGTAGGGTTGATTTCGTCTCAAATTCTGAAGTCGGTACAATCTTTACAGCTAGATTCCCAATTAAACATAAATAACACATCTTTTATTAGGTGATATCATGATTGATGGAAATTACTTATCAGGGCTGTATGAAAATATATCCACATGTTATCTGTCGCTGGATTCGTCCGGGGCAGTGATCGATATAAATGACAAATGCCTTAAGATATTTGGATACAAGAGAAATGAAATAGAGGGGGGAGCTTTTTGCCGACCTTCTAAAGCCTGATAAATGCAGTGAATTCGACAAGCAGTATTCAGGTTTCAAGTCTAATGGTTTCATAAAGAGCAAAGTGTTCGAGCTCAGACATGCAAATGGCGGCTACATACCGGTTGTCATAGACGGTCATGTAGTATTCGATAAGTCCGGAAATATGCAGCAGTTTAATCTCTTTTTAACTCAGCAGTCATTCAGCCAGCCTTCCTATAGTCAGATATTTAATATTTCGAAAGTGCCTATGATAGTCATAGACGCGGAAACAAAAGAGATTGTGGACGGTAATCCTGCGGCGTGCAGTTTTTACGGTTATTCTTATCAGGAGCTCACCTCACTGCTTATCACAGATATCAATATCGAATCGAAAGAGGCTGTTGCGGGTTATATATCTGAGGTCGTGAAAGCAGAGAAGTTTTTTTTATACTTTTATGCATCGAACGGCGAGCGGACATATCAAAGTGATCGAGAGTTATCCCACGGTACATAAAGTAGGGGACAAAGTGTTTGTCCACAGCATAATCACTGATGTTACAGAGAAAACACGTGCACAGGATGGACAGAAAGCACTCAGGATATTGTCTGAAAAACTGATTCAGGCAAGGATAAATATGGAAGAGATGTCCACCATAGTTCTTGATTTTGCTGTTTTACTGACAAGTGCAGAGGATGGATATGTGGGCTGTGTCGATGAGGATACAAGGAATATCCGTATCTATGCCACAAGCAAAATGCATGAAAAATCGTTTGAAGATGCTTGTTCAGGTGAGCTGAAGCTGAATACTGACGGATCATACAAAGGGCTTTGCGGTGCAAGCTTAAAAGGGTTGATCCCGTTGATAAATAATGAATCTGAAGAGATAGATTGTCTGCAAAGAAACGGCAGAAAGAAAATTATTATATCCAATCATCTTTCTTTCCCTGTAATGCTGGAAAATGAACTGGTCGGTCAGATAGTTGTGATGAACTCCCGTGTCGGTTTTGCTGAGCATGATATCGACCTCCTGAGTGAAATTGCAAATCTTTATGCCCTTGCAATAAAGGGTGTGAAAGAAAGGGAAAAAGACATACTGCTGGATGAGTTAATCAATAATATGGCTGATGGGGTTGCTGTGTATTTACGTTCGGCTGACGGTGATTTTATCTTTAAATCTTTAAACAGAGCCGGGCTGAGTGTCAGTGGTCTGGATATATCCGAAGTCAGAGGGAAACGGGTGGCTCAGGTATATCCGGGGATCAATGAGAGCCCCTTATTGAAAGTGTTTAGGGAAGTGTGGGATACGGGAGAGCCGCAGCACTGCCCAATTACTCATTATGTAGACAGTCAGCAGATTTTATATGTAGAAAATTATGTTTTTTAAAATACATGATAGATATCTTGTTGCTATATATAGGGATATTACTGATCTGGTCGTGACGACACAGGCTCTGGCGGTGAGCGAAGAGAAGTATAGATCGTATATAGAGAATTCTCCGGATGCTATTGTTGTGATCAACAGGGATAAAAAGATCATGGATGTCAATACTGCAGCCTGCGAAAAAAAATTCGAGTATTCACGCTCGGAGTTTTTGAAGATGAGCATTACGAATCTTATCCCTGAGGAGTCAAAAGACACTGCTGAGTATAATATTGAGAATTACAGTCAAGGTTTTATCACTACACACCCTCACATTTCAAAACATGGTAAAGTTTATCAAATGCAGGTTCATGTTAAACGTCTTCCTGACGGCAATATACTCGGTGTCTTGCAGGACTTGACCCAGAGAGTAGAGATGGAGAAGGAGCTGAGTGAACTCAACGAATGTCTTCAGGAGAGAGTCAAAGAAGAAGTTGAGATCAGAGAGAAGCAGGACAGAGTTCTCTTCGAACAGAAGAAGCTGGCAGACATGGGGCAGATGATAAGTGCTATCGCACACCAGTGGAGACAGCCTATAAATGTTCTTGGCTTATATATTCAGTCTGTATTCTCTGATTTCGAATCAGGGGATATATCCAAGGAGAGTTTGGCTGAGTTCAAAAAAAATGATTCTCTGGATTTAATTAAACATATGTCTGAGACTATAGATGATTTTAGAGGTTTTTTCAGACCTGATAAAGAGATAGTAGGATTCGACGTGGCAGATGAGATAGTCGGTATCGTGAAGCTGATAGACGCTCAGCTCGCTATGAGGCATATAAATGTAGATATCACCTGTGAATGCAGGGAGAGTAATGGCTGTAAAAACCTGATCAGTGAGGGGTTGTGCTCTTGCGGACTGACAAAGATCAAGGGATATCCGGGAGAATTCAAACAGGCACTGGTGAATATTATCTATAATGCTGTGGATGCTATTACTGAGAATATCCAGAAAGGGAATGTCGATAGCGGTCAGATAGATATTCAACTGAAAGCTGAAAAGAATAACATCTGTATTTATATATACGACAATGGCACAGGGATTTCTGAAGATATTAAATCAAAAAAAATTTTCGACCCGTATTACACGACAAAACCTGAAGGGAAAGGGACAGGCATAGGTCTTTATATGACAAAGCTTGTTATCGAAGAGCACATGAAAGGGAGCATAATGGCAGAGAATACCGACAGAGGTGCCTGCATGGTCATACAGTTCCCATCCTGATTTCATTCGCTGATTCTCTTGAAATATATCAACATCATGTTATTTTCTTATGAAAGGAGTTATTTATGAAAAAAAATATTTGTGATGTTGATTCTGATGACATTCTTGACTGCATTTGCAGAGAAAGGACCTGTGGTTGTGGGTTCAAAGATAGATACAGAGGGCGGTCTGCTCGGAAATATGATTGTTATCACTCTGGAGAATAACGGCTTTAAAGTGGTGAACAAGGTTCAGCTTGGTGTCACTAATATAGTACGCAAGGCGATAGCTTCCGGTCAGATAGATATTTATCCTGAGTATACAGGGAACGGCGGTTTTTTTCTTTTCTGATATAGATCAATCCTTATTTAAAGATCATGCAAAAGGCTATGAAGCTGTGAAAGCGGCGGATTATAAGAAGAATAAGATAGTCTGGCTGACTCCGTCACCTGCGAATAACACGTGGGCGATTGCTGTCAGAAAGGATGTAGCTTTAGCTCACGACCTCAAGACTCTGGAGGATATGGCAAGGTATATTAACAGCGGCGGTAAGATACGTCTTGCGGCTTCCGAAGAGTTTGCCAACAGACCGGACACCCTGAAGGCTTTTCAGTCGGCTTACGGCTTCGAGCTGGGCAGAAACCAGATGCTGCTGTTTGCAGGTGGTAACACGACACAGACAGAGAAGGCTGCCGCAATAGGTGTCGGTGGTGTGAATTTTGCCATGGCGTACGGTACGGACGGGGCTCTCTCAGCTTTCGGGCTGATGGTTCTGGACGATACGAAAGGGGTTCAACCTGTGTATGCTCCTGCTCCTATCATAAGAGAATCCGTTCTGAAAAAATATCCCGAGATCGAAACACTGCTCAAAGATGTATTCATCAGCCTTACCAGAGAGCGTTTGCAGGAGCTTAATGCTTCGATTCAGGTAGGTGGACAGGATGCTTATGCCGCTGCGGAAGGTTACCTTAAGCAGCATGGATTTATCAAATAAGTGAAAGTATATTTAACGTCTTTTATACTATCGGCAGCGGGGCTGTTTTCTGCTCCGCTGTTATCTCTCAAGCCTAACAGGCTTATGCCGGGCGAACCCGGTTATCTTATGGACATTGCCTCTCTTTGGGATATTGTTATAGTGGTATCCCTTTTGGTTTTGTTTCTTGTCTTTGCGAGATTACTCAGAAGGAATAAGCATTTAAAGCTTGTTATGTGCATTTTTCTGTCGGTGATGTTCTATAAAATACTGAGCCTGTCGGGTGCGGTGGCTTTGGAGCGGAGCGAGGCGGACATTTTGGTGAGAACAGGCTTTGCCGTCGGGTTCTGGCTTTTTTACCGCAGGCTATATGATGGCTATGATGCAGGCTTTTGTGACTGTGCAGGAAGAGAGAACAGATATAAAGCTGATAATCTTCATATTGATTATTATCCCTGTGGCTTTGATGTTTTACAGCGGCGGCTTCAGTGAGATTTCTATTTTCAAAGAGCTTGCCACCAAGCAGGACAGGTTCATGCTGGAGCTTAAAAATCATCTGCTGATCTCAGGTGTTGCGGTGTTTTCAGCCATCATGATCGGTGTCCCCCTCGGGATTATTTCTTATAGGTATACTAAATCTTCCGAACGCATTTTCGCAGGTCTTAATATTATCCAGACGATACCATCCTTGGCGCTGTTTGGCTTTCTGATAGCCCCCTTTGCGTGGCTGGCATCAAAGTTCGAGCTGTTGCAGTCAATAGGTTTCAGCGGTATAGGGCTTGCACCCGCTATCACTGCACTTATACTCTACAGTCTTTTGCCTATAGTGCGTAACACTTATGCAGGGATATCCTCCATAGATGCATCCGTTGTGGAGAGTGCCAGAGGGATGGGAATGACAGGCTCACAGGTGCTTTTTAAAGTACAGCTCCCTGTTTCCATGCCTTTATTGATGAACGGCATAAGGGTGTCTTTTGTTCAGTGCATAGGTAACACTGCCGTTGCGGCACTTGTAGGGGCAGGCGGTTTCGGTCTGTTTATTTTTCAGGGTTGGGGCAGTCTGCTGTCGATATGGTTTTGCTGGGAGCTGTGCCGACGATCCTGCTGGCTGTTTTTGCCGATATACTTATGCAGTTTATAATAAAACTCACGAGCCCAAAAGGATGAATTATGATAGAGATTAAGAACCTTACAAAGAGATACAACGGTTTCACGGCGGTTGAAAACCTTAGCCTGACAATAGGTAAAGGTGAGCTGTGTGCGATGATAGGACCTTCAGGGTGTGGTAAATCCACTACATTAAAGGTGTTAAACAGGCTGGAAGAACCGACGGAAGGCTCAGTCTGTATCGATGGGGTGGATATAATGGATACTGACCCTGTCATGCTGAGGCGGGGTATAGGTTATGTTATACAGAATACCGGTCTGTTTCCGCACATGACGGCAGGCGAAAATATAGCTACTGTTCCGCAGCTGCTTAAGTGGGATAAAGCTGAGATAAATGAGAGGGTCGAAAACCTTTTGAACCTTGTTGGTCTGGATACTGCGGAGTACAGAGATAAATATCCGTCGGAGCTGTCGGGCGGAGAGGCTCAGAGAGTAGGGGTGGCAAGGGCTCTTGCGGCCGACCCCGAGGTTTTGCTTATGGATGAGCCATTCGGAGCACTCGATCCTATAACACGCTCAGAGCTGCAAAACTCACTGGTCAAGATACAGAACGAGCTTAAGAAAACTATAGTTTTTGTTACCCACGATATAGATGAGGCTATCCTTCTGGCGGATAAGATTGTGCTGATGAAGGAAGGGCATATAGTTCAGTCAGGCAGACCGGAAGAACTTTTGGAACAGCCTGTAAATAACTTCGTGAGAGATTTTGTGGGGTCTGACAGAGCCTTAAAAAAAATTGAGCCTGAAAAAAGACTGAAGAGTTTTGCAAACCTGCTTCATATGTGTCCCTCGATGATGATGTTGTCAATGCAATCAAGATGATTGAAAACGGTATTTATATATGGGTTTTGGACAAGGATAAGAAGCCTTGCGGCTGGCTGGATATGACTCAGGATGAACTCTCAGGCTTTGTGAGGGAACATTTCACCACAGAGGAGAAGGACAGTTTTACAATCGGCAAGAGGCAGTCGCTTAAAGAAGCTCTGAATAAGATGATAAAATGCGGTGTAAACCAACTGGCTGTTACGGATGAAGAAGGGGAATTTGTCGGGGAGATAAGTATAGATGATATCATTCAGAAGAGTTGATGACAGACTCGTCTTTGTGTCGTTTCTACTCCTGCTGTTCGTCATGCAGCCGGAAATTCTGACACCACTGTTTGAGGCGACCGCCAAAAGCGGACAGGAGATTATCTATGTTCGTGCCTCGATGGTTAGACTTCTGGGTGAGCATGTCTGGCTTACTCTGTTGTCTTCAGGTTTGTCGGCACTTTTCGGCGTGATGCTCGGAGTTTTCGTAACGAGCAGAGCAGGCGAGGATTTCAGGAAGATAGTGACCATGTTGGGGTCTATCGGGCAGACCTTTCCACCTGTGGCTGTGCTTGCCATTGCCGCCGGTTTTGTAGGTTATGGTGCAAAACCGACTCTGATTGCACTTTTTCTGTACGGGCTTTTCCCTGTCATAGCAGGGACAATAGCAGGACTGAGTGCCGTCAGCAGAGATGTCATACTTGCCGCAGAGGGGATGGGTATGACAGAGATGCAGATATTCACCAAAGTTAAACTTCCTCTGGCTTCCGAGGTGATTCTGGCAGGTGTGAGAACATCCGTTATTATAAATATCGGCACGGCGACAATAGGTGCAGCGATAGGTGCTGGCGGTCTCGGAGCTCCTATCATGGCAGGGCTTATAAATGATAATTTTCCATTCATTTTGCAGGGGGGGGATAGCCGTAGCTCTTCTGGCAGTCTTTACCGACAGGCTTATTAGTTTATTGGAGATGCGAATAAAGTCTCACTCCGTTTGATCTCTAAATCTTGTTCAGGAATTGTCAAAAAAAATAGTAATTCTTATTCTTCATGGTTATTTTTTTTCCTCAGATTGATCGGCTAAACATGGTATAGTTAAACTGATAAGCTATAGTGTATTACTGTATGTAAAGCATACTCTGCTTCGTTTGATATACATGAGAGGTTAATGATGAGAAAGCTATATTTAATAATTACTGTACTTTTGTCCATGTTTATTGTTTCTTGCGGAGGTGGTGGCGGAAGTTCATCAAGTGATACCGTCAAAGTAAAGTTAAATATAGATCAGTCCAGTTTTGCCCGTGATGCCAGAAGCATTGCTTATGGCGGTAAGCTTATCGACAAGATTAAGCTGAAGGTGGAAAGCCGCGGGGCTGTTGTTGAGCAGTCGGAGATACAGGACAAGGTCGAATCAGGTGAAGGGGTGGAGCTTATCCTCACCGCATATAAGGTATATAAATTCTCCATTGACGCATCCGATTCGGATGGTAACAGCCTTTGCACTGGTTCAGACAGTGCTTACATAAACAAAGACTCATCAACAACAATTAATTTGGTTTGTGCCGATAACGGTATTCCTGTTTTTGTTGTCGGCGTTGCGGCATCCGGTCTGCCTGTGGATGGTGTAGTATATTTGAAAGACAGTCTCGGCAGAGTTAAAATGTCGAATATTGCCGCCGACGGAAGCTTCAGTATAGACGTATCTGACCTCACTCCGCCATATATAATGCGTGCGGAAGGGAAGGTCGGTGATAAGCAGGTTACTCTTTATTCTGCTTTTTTCCGGTTCAGGCGACACGGCGAATATCAACCCCTATTCAAACCTTGCCCTCTCTATAGCTGTTGGCGGACTTGATCTGGAAAATATCTTCTCCGATCCGTCGTCAGCAGGAAATCTTCTTAATAAAGAGAATGTGGAGAATGCTGTCAGTGTGGTTACAAACATCTTCACAAGTATGTTTGCGGCTATGGGTATATCAGGCTTTGACCCTATAAACGGTGCATATTCAGCCGATGGCTCAGGTATGGACGGTGTTTTGGACAACCTCAGCATAAATGTCAATGAAGGAAATATAAATATAGTAAATGTAAATACCGGACAGAGTGTTGTCAGTGTCTCTGTTGCAAACGCAGGGACGGCATCTATTCCTGCTTCCGTGGCTGCGGAAGTTGCCGCTTATGTGAGTGAAGGACCTAGCACTTTCGAAGCTGTGAAGGCATTTCTGAATGACTTCTTCTTTACAAGGTCACGTTCGTACGGTTCATATTACAGCAGTTCTCTGGACTGGCTGAACGGTAATACAAGGGCGAGTATACTTGCTAATACAACATTCCCTGTTGCCTCGAATATAGATTCTCTGAAGGATATCACTATAGTTAAGCGTGACGGACTCGACCGCATGACGGTCTACTACGTTGTAAAACTCAAAGACGGCACTATGTCGGCAAATACTGCATGGCTGGTCAGAGAGAACGGTAAATGGTATTTCGGCGGCAACGGTTTGAAATTCAGCCGTAAGATAAGTCCTGTATCGGTTATGGAAAAATCCGCATCAGGTGAAGCGGTCAATGCCGGACTGGAATTTAATTTCGCAGATAACGGTCAGCAGGGGATTCAGATATTTTCGGTCAAGGGCCCCGGGCTTCCGAGCGAAGGTATACATTTTTTATGCAGGCAATGACGGATTTGTTTACGATGGAACAAGTACCGCTCCTTTGCCGTATATCTATTATATGACCGACACACAGGCAAATGAAGCTAACTCGAGTTTTATGCTTAATGGCTTTATCAAATATACAATAGAGGCTTATACGGATTATGTTTACAGAGAGGATCAGACAGGAATGATGGTATTCCCTTCCGGCAGTGTATTCCAGACGGATGAATACATGCTAAGAGCCCCTGTCAAAACTCCTGCAGGTATAGCCAATGATCTTGGCTTGTTTGTCAGGTTAGAGAATTTTAATTACTTTAAATTGGAGGATCTGCTCACAAGGCTCACAGGTAATATGCAGACCTCCGCCGACACAATAGAAGATTTTTTCTTACGGAGTTATCTCTTTTGAATGTCTGGATGCGGCCTCAGGGACATCAACGACGTTTTCTCATTCGATAACACCGTCAGCTCCAGATTTTAATTACTCTTTAAATGTTTCTAATACTGCAACTGTGGAGCATTGCAAAAGCTATCTTGTATATTTCGATTCAATATTCAGGAAGTATATGTCCTATACCGTATTCGAAAGGGATGTTGACAGTGCAACTATTCAGGCTCTCTCAACGGCGGCGGCAGGATTAAAATTTGATACTATAAAAGGGACTAACACCTCAAGCGGAGACGTAACAGATGATCTTGTATTGCCTTCCAGCCTTACGGGCGGGATTCTTGTGAGCTGGTCAAGCAGTAATACAAGCGTGGTATCAAATAGCGGTGTTGTTACACCTTCGGCATCGTCAAGCGAGACAGTTGTGCTGACTGCAGTTCTGGCATATAACGGTGGTATAACCACATCAACAATAACAGTGACTGTTCCTGTCGATAGTGGAGTTTTGGCTCAATTAGATGCGGATGAGCTTACAGAATCGGCAATACTCGGTATAAACCCTTCGGCATCGTCTGTGATTTTTTAATCTCGATTTACCTACAATCGGAACAAACGGCTCAGTCATTGAGTGCCGTTCAAGCAATGCATCATACATCAATGATTTTGGCGAACTGGTTGCACGCCCTACAATTTCTACGGGTGCTGTGACTGTTACAGTGACATGTACAATCGATCCTAGTGGTGAGAAGATTTCTAAAAGTTACTCTGTGATCGTACCGTCGGCAATATCCAAGCCTGTGACGGCAGAGAATGGACATTCATTATTCCTGTCACCTGATGAGAGATTATGGGGCTGGGGTGGCGGTTCGGGCGGACAGCTCGGTTCTGACTGGTCAGACATAAATAAATCTCCGCAGGAGATAGGCGGCGGAGCATTTGTTGCAATAGATGGCGGCGATAATCACTCTTTGGCATTAGACAGCAGCGGAACTGTATGGGGGGGTTGGCTTTAATGCCGACCGTCAGCTGCTATATGGAACAACTGCCGTATCAGACTGGACAGAATTAACGGCGGATACGGATAATGACGGTTATGCCGATACTGACTGGATACAGGTATCGAGTGATTACAATACTACATTCCTTTTGAAAGCCGACGGAACTCTCTGGGGTGCCGGTGATAATGCAAGCGGTCAGGTTGGTGACGGGTCACCACTGGACACAAATTTAGTGCAGATAGGTACTGACAGCGACTGGGCTTATGTAGATAACGGCGACCTGCATACCGTGGCGATAAAGACGGACGGTTCGGTTTATGCATGGGGGACAAACGCACAGGGGCAGTTATGTACAAACGGTGCATTGACAACCTTTAATACACCTCAGCTTGTAACTTCTTCTGTGAAGTTTATAAAAGTATCTACGGATTACCACAGGACTCTTCTGTTATCTGAGGATGGTGAAATCTACGGATGCGGAACTAATACAGACGGCAGTTTAGGGATTGGTGTTTTAGACTCCGTCACCATGACACCGACCAAGGTGACAACAGGAACGGACTGGGTAGATATTGAAGCAGGTGAGACATTCTCTATGGCTCTGAATTCGTCAGGTGATCTTTATACGTGGGGTAATAATGAATCAGGTTCGGTCGGGTCTCAGGATGCGGGAGCTTATCAGTTAACCCCGTATAAAATAGGCACAGGCTATACAAATATATATGCAGGTTCTATGCACGCGATAGCAGTTAAAGGCTCGGCACTCCTGTCGTGGGGGGGTGGAATAATAAAGGGCAGGTGGGGGGGGACGGTTCGCTAGTGAACAGGCTTTCACCGTATATGCTTAGCTTCTACTCGCAGTTCGACTTAACACCTGCTTCAGGGCAGGCTCAGATATCAATGGGAGCAGAACACAGTGTATACACCTTAAATGGCAACGGTGCATTATTCGCAGGTGACGCTTCCGACGGGGAATCAGGCATTGATCCTGCGACTATGTCGGGCGATACATCACTGGAATCTCCGACTCCGATACCTCTGATTGATCTAGGTTTAGACATACAAACTCCGCTTGGTGTAAGTCGTGTCTCCGTCGGTAAAGATCACACAGCTTTAATTGGAGCTGACGAAACTCTGTATTACACAGGCTACAGAGAGAGCGGCATGGCAATTCTTATTGAGCTGGGATCAAATCAGAGTCAGGTATCATCCGGCTATGAACACCTTGTCGGGATAGATGCAGTTGGGAGGCTGGTGGGGATGGGGTCAGGTGCACTCGGTCAGCTTGGACCTGTCGATCCTGTTTATCAGGAAAATCTTACAGTAATAGACGGTGGTCAATGGGCTGGAGCATATGCAGGTGCGTACACTTCATTTGGTATAGATGATAACGGAAGCTTGCACGGCTTAGGTCAGAATGATTTCGGTCAGGTGGGTGTAGGCGAGGTCAGCACAAGAGTTATTAATGTCAGCCTTATAGACGATACCCATAGCTGGATTTTTATCTCGGCAGGTTTTAACCACACTTTAGGTCTGCAGGCAGATGGTTCGTTGTGGGCATGGGGGGGGAATAATTCCAGTGGTCAGCTCGGTAACGGAACAACCACTCTATCGGATGTGCCGACTTTAATAGGCTCTGATGCATGGATATCTGTGGCAGCAGGGAAGACTCACTCACTCGGGGTTAAGGCTGACGGCACACTCTGGGCGTGGGGGGACGATACCTATAACCAATTGGGGAACTCAGGGACATCTTCCAGCAGTACGCCTATACAGATAGGTTCTGATACGGACTGGTTATCAGTGCATGCCGGTGGCGACAATTCAGCGGCTGTCAAAAACTCAGGGGATATCTATGTATGGGGTAACAACCCCCCACGGTTCTCTGTCAACGGGTGATCAGAATCCTGTCGCAGTGCCGACGAGTCTGGGAGTTAATCTCAGTATTAATATGGGTGGACAAGCTACCCCATAAAATACTCTAAAATAATAATAAAGAGGGTCTCTGCATGAACAGCGGAGACCCTTTTTTTTGTTTCAGCTATTGCCATTTGATGCATTTTTTTAAGTATTATTATAGTTTGGCTTATAAACGGAACATTTGACAGGAGATTTGATTAAATGATGCATATTGAAGAGTATGTCAGGGTCAGCTCATGCAGTGAGGCTTTAGACATATTAAACAGTGTTGAAGGTTCAGCCGTACTTGGCGGCTGTGGATATCTGCGGATGGGGAAGAGAAACATATCTAAAGGTATAGACCTCAGCCTTCTTGAACTCAGCTATATTGATGAAACAGACTCATACATAGAGATAGGAGCAATGACACCGCTCAGAGATATAGAGGTTAGCCCTGTTTTCAGGAATAACTTTAACGGTGCTCTCTGCGACTGCATGGAAAACATAGTAGGTATACAGCTACGCAGTATCGTGACCATAGGCGGAACTATTGCCGGGCGATATCCATTTTCCGACGTATTGCCTGTCCTTATCGCCCTCGGTGCTGATATTATTCTGACGGGTGCAGGCAGGGTTTCACTTGAGGATTTCATGGAAGGTAAGCATAAATCAGACATAGTGGAAAAAAATAATAATACCTAAAAAACAGTGAAAGAGCAGTTTTCAAGAGTGTAAGAAACTCGCTAGTGGATTACGCAATACTGAACTGTTCGGTTGCTCTGGCTGATGACGGATATAAAGTAGTCGTGGGGGGCAAGACCTCAGAAGGCTGTGCGTGCACTCAAATGTGAAGAATATCTAAAAGATAAAACACTGACGGAAGAGGTCGCCGAAGATGCGGCGAGGATTGCTGCCGACGATCTTAGCTTCGGTGACAACCTGCGTGGTTCTGCTGAATACCGTAAGGCGATATGTTTTACGCTGATAAAAAGAGCCCTTGTGGGAGGTGCGGAGTGAGAGTAAACACATCTATCAACGGCAGGGCTATGACGCTCGACTGTGAGAATGGCGAATTTCTGTCAGGTGTTCTCAGAAGGTACGGTTTTCTCAGTGTAAAAGAGGGGTGCGATACAGGTTCATGCGGACTCTGCACCGTCTGGCTGAACGGTAAACCGACACTCTCATGCTGTCTGCTGACCGCAAGAACCGATGGTCAGGAGATCACAACAATAGAAGGTATGCAGAAAGAGGCGGAGGAGTTTGCCAAGTTTATGGTTGCAGAGGGTGCCGAGCAGTGCGGTTTTTTTTGTTCACCGGGGTTTGCTATGACGGTTCTTGCTATGAAACGTGAGTTAAAAAAATCCTACCGAAAATGAAATAAATAAATATATGGCTGGAAATCTGTGCCGCTGTTCAGGATATGTTGGTCAGACGAGGGCATTAATGAAATATCTGGAAGTGCATGGATGAAATATATAGGGAAACAGATTCCGAAGGTGGACGGCGTGGAGCTTGTAAAAGGGACTCCTGCCTATACCAGCGATTTTGATACAAATAACAATGCTCTGATCATAAAGATACTCAGAAGCCCGCACCCTTCTGCGAAGATCATAGATGTAGATACATCTGAGGCCGAGGCTATCGGCGGTGTGGAGTGTATTCTGACACATCTGAATGTGTCAGACATAAAGTTTACCCTTGCAGGGCAGTCTTATCCTGAGCCGTCACCATACGACAGAAGTTTTCTCAGTGATACACTGAGGTATGTCGGGGACGAGGTGGCTGTCGTGGCTGCCGTGAGTGAAGAGGCGGCACTAAAGGCTGTCAAGGCCATCAAGGTAAAGTATGAAATCCTTGAGCCTGTCCTCGATCTGGATACTGCCGTGGATAATGAAAACCTTGTTCATACGGAAGAGCCTCATGTCAATTTCGACATAGGGAGTGACCACAAAAGGAATATCGCATCTTCATTCTATATGGAGAACGGCGATGTGGAGGCTGAGCTCAAAGAGTGTGATGTGGTTATTGAACGTACATACAGAACACAGGCTCAGGCACACGCAATGATGGAAACATACAGAGCCACAGCATCGATAGATGTGAACGGCAGGCTGAACATTATGAGTTCCACGCAGATACCTTTCCATGTTCGTAGGCATCTTTCCAGAATATTAGGCATACCTAAAAGTAAAATAAAGATTATAAAACCAAGGCTTGGCGGCGGATTCGGCGGTAAACAGACGGCGAGTGTCGAAATGTTTCCGGCTCTGGTCACATGGCTGACCAAAAAAACCGTCCAAGATAGTATATACAAGACACGAAACATTTAGCTGTACCACAAGCAGGCACGCAATGAAGCTTACAGTGAGGCTCGGCTCTGATAAACAGGGGAATATCAAAGTTGTGGATATTCATGGTTTGTCTGATACGGGTGCTTATGGTGAGCATGCTGCGACAGTGTTTTTTCGTGGCAGGGTATAAAACCCTGCCGCTCTACGGTAAGGCGAAAGCGTCCAGATATCACGGGCACGCAGTCTACACCAACAAGATGCCTGCAGGAGCATTGAGAGGTTACGGAGCTACACAGGGGACATTCGCCCTTGAATCAGCTATGAACGAGCTTGCAGGGGAGATAGGGATTGATCCTGCTGAGCTTAGGCTTAAGAATATTATAAGGGAGGGGGGGGATGAACACCCTGTCCTTGACGGAAAAGTCCTGAGAAGCTCTGCACTTGATAAGTGTATCCAAACAGGGAAAGAGATGATCGGCTGGGACGAAAAATACCCTGCCGTTTTTATATCAGACAGTAAAGTGCGTGGCTACGGTATGGCTGTGACCATGCAGGGTCGGGGATAGCGAATATCGACACCGCAACGGCACTGTTAAAACTGAATGATGACGGTTTTTTTCACCCTCATCCACTCCGCTTCCGATATGGGGCAGGGGTCTGATACGGCACTTGTTCAGATAGCGGCTGAGGTGCTGGATGTGGATATGGACAGGATTATAGTGGTCTCCAACGACCTTGACACCGTCCCTTATGATCCGGGAGCATATGCTTCCAGCGGTGTTTATGTCACAGGTAATGCTGTTATCGAAGCGGCAAAGGATATGAAAAAAAACAGATGCTGGATGCCGCCTCAGGACTGCTTGGGGTGAGTGTCTCTGAGCTGGTATACGGCGGCGGAAATATAACAGGCGGTGAGAAATCAATCAGCCTCAGTGAGCTAGGGCAAAAGCTCTGCTCTTTTGAGGGGATGGATCAGCTTATCGCTAAAGGGACTTTCGGCAGTGATACTTCACCGCCCCCCCCTTTCATGGCAGGTTTTGCAGAGGTGGAGGTCGATCTCGGTACGGGGAAGTGTGATGTGACGGACTTTGTGGCTGTTGCAGACTGCGGAACTGTGATCAACGAAAATCTTGCTAGGATACAGCTTGAAGGCGGTATAGCAATGGGGATAGGGCTTGGGCTTTATGAGGATGTTATTTACTCTAAGACAGGTCGAATGGTTTCCGACAGTTTTATGACTTATAAGATTCCGTCACGTATGGATATATCAAATATACGAACCGCCTTTGAGAGCAGCAACGAACCCACAGGACCTTTCGGTGCTAAATCCATCGGCGAGGTGGTTAATAATACACCTGCTCCTGCCATGCTCATGCGGTTTATAATGCAACAGGGCTGTGGATTACTGAGCTGCCTATCACGCCCGAGAAGGTGCTTATGGGGCTGCTGAAAAAATGATCTTCGCTCAGTCACTCGGCATAACCAAAGGGGATGTTGTGTGCATCGTTGGTGCAGGCGGAAAGTCGTCTCTGATGATTCATGCGGCAGGTGAGCTGGCTGACAGCGGACTTAGTGTGCTTGTTACCACATCGACCAAGATGGGTAAAAGGCAGATAAACAGTCTGGAGAATGTTGATAACAGAGGCAGTTTTTTTTGAAGGTGTCGAAATATATGCAGGTGCATACGGTTGTGCGGTCTTTGGTGATGATAAAGCTCTCGCACCCGACATGGAACGGTTGAGAGAGAATCTGAGCAGATTTGATGTAGTATTGATCGAGGCTGACGGCTCTGCATGTCTGCCCCTGAAAGGCTGGCGGAGTGACGAACCCGTTATCCCCGATTTTGCCACTAAGACGATTGGTGTTTTGGATATCAGTGTAGTTGCCGAGGTACTGTCCGAAGGTATGGTTCACAGAGTTGAGCTGTTCACAAAGATCACAGGAAAAAACTTTCGGCGATGTCTTCGAGGTCGAGGATTTTGGTGTATTGGTATCGCACCCTAACGGTATATTTCAGAACTCGGATAAGCAGCAGAAGATTATATATTGCTCCAAGTCTGAGATGGAACAGGCCGAACGGTATGTTTCTGAGCTTCGCAGGCTTATAGATGCAGATATAAAACTGACTGCAGGGTCAGTTATTAACAAAACAATAACCGAGTATTTAAGATGATCAGAATATCTGCCGTGATAATGGCGGCCGGGACATCCAGCCGTATGGGTGAGAATAAATTGCTTATTAAATTAGGCGGCAAACTTGTTGCCGAACACCTGATGAGTATATATCCCCACGAGCTTTTCCATAAGGGTGTTGCCGTTTATTCAGATGAATCAGTCGGTAGTATTTTTCATAATGCAGGATTGCAGACGATTCTCAACGATTCGGGTGACGAAAAGTGTACGACAATCAGGCTTGGGACTGAGGCTTGTTTAGATAGTGACGGGTTAATGTTTTTCGTAGCCGATCAGCCATTTATTAATGCAGAGATTATTAGTTGGCTTATTAATGATTTCAAGGCTAATAAAGACAAGATTATTGTCCCTGTATGTGAGGGGAAAAACAGGAATCCTGTTATCTTCCCGAAGAGTGTTTTTGATGAACTGCTTCGACTGAAGGGGGGATCTTGGCGGACGTGACGTGATCAAAGCTCACCCTGAGCTGGTCAGGTATGTACATATTGAAGAGCCTGATCAGTTTCTGGATATCGACACTACTGATGATTTAGCAATAGCCGAGAAGATACTTCAAGAAAAAATTAGATTAGCCTGCTTATTTATTTGCGTGTTCATTCCCTATAATCGCCCTTTTTCGGGCTGTCCCCCACATATATCCGCCTATCTCTCCATTTGTCCTCAGCACTCTGTGACATGGGATTATCACCCTATAGTTCATACCTATTGCGTTTCCGACAGCTCTTGAGGATGTAGGTTTTCCTATGGTTTCGGCTATTGTTTTATATGTTACGAGGTTTCCTGATGGAATGCGTAGCAGTGCCTGCCATACTTTCAGTTGAAAATTAGTCCCTTTCAGAAAGATTTTTTTTACGTTACTTTTTTTCTCGACTGAATATCTGTTCCACGGCACCCTTGCCTGTTTCATCGTCACAGGTTAATTCTGCATTGTTCCAGCTGTTGTTGAGTCTGTTGAATTCGGTGTCGAAATCCTCTTCCTGTATAAAACTGAGGTGACATATACCCCTGTCTGTTATGCCAATCAGGCACTCGCCATATGGAGTGGGCTGAAAGCTGTATCTGATCTGCAGATTTTCCCCCCCCATGCTTTTGTATTCCCCCCGGTGTGACGGCCTCCACACTGACGAACAGGTCGTGCAGTCTGGACGGACTGCTCAGTCCTAAGTCTAAAGTTGTGTCAAGTATGGATGATTCGTTGATAACCCTTTTCGCATTTTCCACGGTTAGGTACTGCAGAAATCTTTTCGGACTGACACCAGCCCATCTTTTAAACAGCTTCTGAAAGTGGAACTGACTAAGGTTCAGGTGTTCTGCGACCTGTTCCAGCGTGGGCTGTTCAGTTATATTCTGTTCTATGTATCTGATGGCTTTTTTCTATGCGTGCATAGTCCTTGTTTTCTTCTGTCATTTTAAATCGCCTCAACTGCTTTATTACTTAATATTTGAGTATATATATAGTTGTTTTGAGATTGTGTGCCACCCGATTCTTGCTGTTATGTTATGCCAAGTTTTTTCATTTTTTTTATAAAGGAGTGTTCTGTGTATGCCTAGTTTATCGGCGGCATGGCTCTTGTTCCCTTTTGTACTTTTGAGAACACCTTTGATCAGTTTACGTTCGACATCTTCCATGTACTCACTCAGGGTGTTGTGCTTGAACCTTATGGATGTGTCTCTTTGTACCTGCACCTGCAACGGCAGATCAGATATGCCTATAGTATCCGACTCAATCGTGGCGAGGGTTCTGTCCACAATGTTTTGGAGTTCCCTTGTGTTCCCCGGCCAGTCGTAGCTGATGAGGCACATCATCGCTTCTGCGGTTAAGGTTATCTTTCTGTCATAAATTTTATTGGTTTCGAGTGTTTTGTTTATAAAGTGGTGTATCAAAATTGGTACATCATCCTTCTGGTGCGGAGAGGGGTTGGGTTCAACGGTATGACATTAAGTCTGAAAAAGAGGTCCTGTCTAAATTCCCCTGTCTTCATCATCTCTTCTAGGGGTCTGTTGGTTGCAGCTATTAGCCTGAAATCCGACCTGAGAACCTTATTGCCGCCCACACGCTCGAACTCTTTTAGCTCAAGCACTCTCAGCAGTTTGGCTGAAGTTCCAGCGGCATATCCCCTATCTCATCCAGAAAAATAGTCCCTTTATTTGCCAGTTCAAACTTGCCCACCTTCCCTTTGTGGCTGGCACCGGTGAACGACCCTTTCTCATATCCGAATAGCTCAGCCTCGAAAAGCTCTTTGGGGATGGCGGCACAATTTATACGCACAAAAGGGTATTGGCTTCTTGAGCTTGCGTTATGGATGGACTGGGCGAGCAGCTCTTTGCCTGTGCCTGATTCTCCTGTGATAAGGACGGGAAAGTTGTTTTCCGATGCACGTTTCGCCTCTTTGCGGATAGCTTGTATGTCGGGGCTGTCACCTATTATCTTGTCAAAGGTGAACTGGGCGGATCTATAATTTTTTTTCAGCTCATCTTCGTATAGTTTTATTTTAGTAGTGAGCAACGACATCTTTTCAAGGATGCTTTCGGAATCACTCCCTTTCACAAGGATGATGCCGAAGACTGCTATCACTTTTCCGTCTTCGAATATAGGCACTCGATGTACGATGGTGGTGGTGTTCTGGTTGACGAACTCGTGTATGTGGTTTATCTCCGGAACGCCTGATGAGCCTACTCTTGCCATCTTGCTGTTCGGGACGAACCGTGCGATATTGTGTCCCAAAACATCGTTTGGTTTCATATCTAGGAAATCTGAATAATATTTGTTCATATATACTATGAAGCCGTCCCTGTCGGTTGTTATGACTCCAAATTCAGCATTATCAAGCAGTTTCTTGAAGAAACCCGACTTCTTGGATAGTTCTACCGCTTCCTGTCTCATATTCACCTCTTTGATGTATTGTAGCATATCTGATACATGTAGCAAGCATGATATAGTATATTTATATAACCAGATTATAAACAGAGGTGAGTTTAGAAAAAATACAAAAAATATAAACTATTGGTAATAAAAGTCAGTTTCAGTCATGGGACATTTTATTAACAAATATATCATAATTGGCACAATGATTGTTATGTATAAGTTCTATGAAGGTGAAGAAGTGTATATACTGAGTAAAAAATGTTCTACACTTTATTAATTATTTTTGGAGGATTCTATGACTAGTTTGAAAAAGATGCTGAAGTTAGCAACACTTGTGGTTTTTTGTTGTTGCACTTGCTGCCGGTTCGGTTTTTGCCGCAGAGAAGGAGAAGAAGATACTTCTTAAGATGCCTCTGGCATTCCCGTCTACACTGCCTATCCTTGGTGAGGGTGCGACATATTTCCAAGACCTTGTCAATTCAATGGATAAGACAATCAAAGTAAAAAATCTACGAACCAGGCAAGCTCATGCCTGCATTCGAGATCCATGAAGCAGTATCCACAGGTAAAGTAAACGCAGGATATACAATCTCCGGTTATATTCAGGGTAAAATCCCTGCTGCTGCTATCTTTTCAGCACTTCCGTTCGGCCCTGGTGTAGAGGCTTTTGCTTCTTGGTTTACAGAGGGGAACGGCTCTAAGCTTTATCAGGAGATGTACGACAGTAACGGTTTTAATATAAAAGTTCTGCCTATCACAGTTTATACAGCTGAAACAGCAGGCTGGTTTCGTAAACCTATCGAAAAGCCTGAAGACTTTAAAGGTCTGAAGATCCGTTTTTTACGGTCTTGGCGGAAAGGCTCTTGCTAAACTTGGAGCTTCTGTTGCTCTTATTCCGGGTGCAGAGATCTTCCCTGCTCTAGAGAAGGGTGCTATCGATGCTACAGAGTTTTCTATGCCTGTCGTTGACCAGAAACTCGGTTTTTACAAAATTGCAAAATACAACTACTTCCCGGGCTGGCACCAGCCTTCATCAACATTTGAGCTCCTTTTAAATAAAGATACATGGAACTCAATGAGCCCTCGTCAGCAGGCTGTTGTTCAGGCTGCAGTTAATGCGACAAACTACTACACTCTTACAAGGTCTATCGCCCTTCAGGGTAAGGTTATGATAGAGAACGAGAGCAGAGGCGTTAAGAACATGAAGTTCAACAAAGAGGTTCTCGATGCTCTTCATAAAGCATGGGACGAGGTTGCCGCTGAGGAATCCGCAAAAGATCCATTCTTTAAAAAGGTACTCGCTGACCAGCTTAAATACTTCGGTGAAGTAAACAAGTTTGTTAAGCACAGTTCATTCCCTGAGTAAATTATAATGACGCTGGGGTCTCTTTTACGGGAGACCTCAGCATATATAAAGGAACATTTTAATGTTAGCTGAAACACAGAAAACAGAAGAGAAAATCCCGATTGCCGACGCTCTGGATAAGGTCATCCTTTCCATAGGTAAGACTGTTAGCTGGGCAAATCTTATTCTCATAATAGTCACTATCCTGCAGGTTATTCTCCGTTATGGTTTTAATAACGGAATGGTTATGCTTGAGGAGCTTGAGTGGCATTTATTCTCATTAGCTTTTATGGTTGGTCTTTCTTATGCTCTTGTGACTAACTCTCACGTGAGGGTTGACGTTATACAGAGCAGGTTCTCCAGAAGAACAAGAGAGATGATAGACCTTTTGGGTCATATCTTCCTTCTTCTTCCGTTCATTTTGGTTCTTATGTATTACGGCTGGGAATTCACTGAGAGTTCATACGTTCTTAATGAGCGGTCGAATGCTCCTCTCGGTTTGCCTTTCAGATGGCTTATCAAAGGTGTTATCCCTGTCAGTTTCTTCATGCTTGGTATAGCTACTATTTCCAGAATAATAAGATCGTTTGTGGTCATAAGGAGGGAGAAGCATGGATATTAATCAATGGCTCGTCCTCTGCATGTTTGCGACGTTTATAGGTTTACTGCTCACAGGATATCCTGTTGCTCTCTGCCTCGGCGGAACAGCGATACTTTTCACAGGTGTCGGTTATCTTGCTGATATATATTTAGACGCATTTACAGGTATAGACCTGAATTATTTCGGGCTTGTTATCACACGTATATATAAGACGATGACCAACTGGGTTCTTGTCTCACTCCCTATATTTATTTTTATGGGCTTGATGCTGGATAAGTCAGGCATAGCTGAGCGTCTCATGCTCTCAGCTCAGGAGCTGTTCGGTAAGGTTCGCGGCGGTCTTGCAATCACTGTTACGCTTATCGGTGTTCTGCTTGCGGCATCCACCGGTATAGTCGGTGCATCCGTTGTGCTTCTGGGGCTTCTATCTCTGCCTGCGATGCTGAATCAAGGGTATTCCAAGACGCTTGCTCTGGGGACAGTGGCGAGTGCGGGTACGCTGGGCATTCTTATACCCCCCTTCCATTATGCTTGTCGTGATGGGTGATCAGTTGTCGATATCTGTCGGTGACTTGTTTCTGGGAGCAGTATTTCCGGGTCTGCTGCTTGCAGGTCTCTATCTGGTCTTTCTGCTTGGCTATGCTTACCTTAGACCGAGTGCCGCTCCTCTTGCGGAAGACAGACAGCCTGTCTCATGGAAGACTCTGTGGCGTGTGATTATTAATGTTATTCCGCCTGCTATTCTTATCATTGCGGTTCTGGGATCTATCTTTGCAGGTGTTGCCACGGTTACGGAGGCTAGTGCAGTCGGTGCTCTCGGATCGATACTGCTGGCGATGTCTTTTAAGAGATTTAATTTCAAGGTATTGCAGGGTGTTCTTCACGGGACATTTAATACCACGGCATATATTTTCGGGATATTTGTGGGAGCGACAGCTTTTGCACTTGTTCTGAGGGGGCTTGGCGGTGACGAGGTTATAGAGGGTGCATTGACATCTCTGCCTTTCGGACCTATAGGTATAATCTTTTTTTATACTTTTCATAGTCTTCCTGCTCGGCTTCTTCCTTGACTGGGTGGAGATCACTCTCATTGTTTTACCTCTCCTTGCTCCTGTTGTTCAGGGTCTGGGGCTGGATATCAACAGCTACGGCGTTGTGGAGAATGCTTCACTTGTATGGTTTGTTATGCTTGTTGCTATGGCATTGCAGACATCGTTTCTTACTCCGCCTGTGGGGTTTTCGCTCTTTTACCTGAAGGGTGTAGCTCCTGTCGGTGTGACTCTCGGGGATATTTATAAGGGTGTAATACCATTTATTATAATTCAGCTGATAGCACTGTTCCTGCTTGTTTTATGGCCGGAACTGGTTACGTGGCTACCGGCAAAAGTTTACGGTTAAGGGGATGGATATGAGTAAAAAAAAGTTGCTGTAGTGACAGGTGCTTCCAGTGGTATAGGACTTAGTATTGCGAAAGCTCTGTCGAAGAATAATTATAATGTAGTGATGGCTGATATCAATGAAGAGCAGGGTTCTGCAATAGCAGGCGATATAGGAGCTTTTTTTTGTAAAGGCTGATCTGTCGAAAGAGGCAGACTGTAAGATGCTTATCGAGTCGGCGGCCGCACACTTCGGTTCTGTTGACGTGCTGGTAAACAATGCAGGGATACAGCATGTATGCCCTATTGAGGAATTTCCTGAAGAGAAGTGGAATTTCATTATCTCCCTTATGCTGACAGCTCCGTTTCTGCTTACCAAATACGCTCTCCCTTATATGAGAGAGAAAGGCTGGGGCAGGATTATTAATGTCAGCTCGGTTCACGGACTTCGTGCGTCCGAGTTCAAATCCGCCTATGTTACCGCTAAACACGGACTGATGGGGCTGACAAAAGTTGCGGCTCTTGAGGGTGGTAAGGACGGGATAACAGTGAATACTCTCTGTCCTGCATATGTGCGTACACCTTTGGTGGACGGGCAGATAGCTGATCAGGCAAAGGCTCACGGCATCCCGAAAGAAGAGGTCGTAGAGAAGATCATGCTCAAGAAAGCTGCGGTGAAACGCATGATAGAGCCTGATGAAATGGGCGAGGCTGTTATGTATCTATGCTCTGATGCGGCTGGCTGTATGACAGGTGTCGATATGACAATAGACTGTGGCTGGACAGCCCAGTAATAATAAAAACGGGTGATGTATGAAAGAGATATATATTGTAGAGGCTCTCAGGACTCCTTTCGGCTCTTTTGGCGGTTCATTGGCAGATGTGTCTGCTCCTGAGCTGGGGTCTGTTGCTATTAAAGGCGTACTGGAAGCCACAGGGCTGGACGCAAAGGCTGTGGACGAGGTGATACTGGGTCAGGTTCTGCAAGGCGGTTCTGCACAGGCTCCTGCCAGAATAGCTATGCGTGGAGCAGGGATTCCTGACGAGACACACGCCATGACTATAAACAAAGTATGCGGAAGCGGACTCAAATCTATTATGCTTGGCATGCAGTCTATACAGCTGGGCGACAGCTCTGTTGTTATAGCAGGCGGCATGGAGAATATGTCCAAAGCACCTTATGCTATGTTTAAGGCGAGGGACGGTCTGCGTATGGGTAACAGTGAGGTTGTGGACCTTATGATATATGACGCTCTGCTCGACCCGTATTCAGGCAAACACATGGGTGTTATAACCGAGGCAGCAAACGAAAAGTATAACCTGACCAGAGAAGAGCAGGACGAATACGCCGCAAGGTCTTACACACTCGCCGCAAAGGCGGTATCTGACGGTATTTTTGATGACGAGATAGTCCCTGTGGTTAAATCCACAAAGAAAGGGGACGTAGTGATAGATAAAGATGAAGAGCCGGCAAGGGGTAATATAGAAAAAACTGCCGGCACTTCGTGCTGTGTTTAAAAAAAGACGGTGGGATTACGGCGGGCAATGCATCGACTATTAATGACGGTGCTGCCGCTGTACTTCTCACTGACGACGAAGGGTTGAAAAAAAACACGGTCTTAAGCCGAAGGCTAAGATTATCGCCTATTCAACAAACAGTATCCACCCCGATGATTTCGGTCAGGCACCCATCGGAGCTATAAAGAAAGTGCTGGCAAAGGCTGAGATGAGTGTGGACGATATCGACTTGTTTGAGATAAACGAGGCTTTTTCGTCCGTGCCTCTTATTGCTGCACGGGAGACCGGGATTAATATGGATAAGCTGAATGTGAACGGCGGTGCTGTTGCACTCGGACACCCTGTAGGGGTTAGCGGCACAAGGCTTATTGCTACGCTCGTTCGCGAGCTGAAAGCGAGAGATAAAAGATACGGCTTGGCTACACTTTGCATAGGTGGCGGTGAGGCTGTTGCAATGATAATAGAGAGAGTATAGGAGCAGGATAAATGAGTAAAATATATAGTGACGCTAAATCCGCTATAGAAGGGATTGTAAAAGACGGTATGACAATAGCCGCAGGTGGTTTCGGTCTGTGCGGTATCCCTGAGAACCTGATCATAGCCCTTCGTGACAGCGGCGTGAAGGATCTTACTTTTGTCAGCAACAATGCAGGAGTGGATGATTTTGGACTCGGTTATCTCCTTGAAACTAAGCAGATAAAAAAGATGATCTCTTCATATGTCGGAGAGAATGCTATCTTCGAGCGTCAGTTTCTGGATGGCGAGCTTGAGGTTGAGCTTACACCGCAAGGGACACTTGCAGAGAAGCTCCGTTCAGGTGGTGCTGGTATCCCTGCTTTTTTATACTAAGACAGGATACGGGACTATGCTCACTGAAGGGAAGGAGATAAGAGAGTTTAACGGCTCAGAGTATGTCCTCGAAGAGAGTATCGTCACTGATATAGCTATCGTCAAAGCTTGGAAAGCGGATACGACAGGTAATGTTATATTCAGGTATACCGCTAATAACTTTAATGAAGCTTGTGCAAAAGCAGGTAGGCTTACTATTGTTGAAGTTGAAGAGATTGTTGAGGCAGGAGAGCTTGATCCGCACTGTATACACCTGCCGGGAATATATGTAGACAGGATTATTAAGGGCGAAAACTACGAGAAACGTATAGAGCAGAAGACTATCAACACAGGTAAAATTGAGGCGAAGGGCTTCAACGAAAAGCGTGAGTGGATGGCAAAGCGTATCTCTGCCGAACTGGGCGAGAATATGTATGTCAACCTCGGAATAGGTATGCCGACACTTGTGGCAAACTTTGCTCCTGATGATCTTAATATTACACTCCATTCAGAGAATGGTCTTTTAGGTATCGGACCTTTCCCTCTTGAGAAGGATCTGGATGCAGACCTCATCAATGCAGGTAAGCAGACTATCACTTTCAACAAGGGTGCAGCCTTCTTCGATTCATCCGAATCTTTTGCGATGGTTCGCGGCGGTCATATAGATATATCCGTGCTGGGCGGTATGCAGGTGAGCAGAAACGGCGACCTTGCCAACTGGATGATACCGGGCAAGATGGTTAAAGGACCGGGCGGTGCTATGGACCTTGTCGCAGGTGTGAAGAAGCTCGTCGTGATGATGGAACACTGTGCTAAGGACGGAAGTCCGAAGATACTTGAAGAGTGTGACCTGCCTGTAACGGGCAGAGGTGTCGTGGATATGCTTGTTACAGAGAAGTGTGTCTTCGAAGTGGGGGAGAACGGGCTTAAACTCGTAGAGATATCGCCATTCTCATCACTGGAAGATATCAAGGCAACCACAGGCTGTGATTTCGAAATAGCTTTATAATTAACAGTTTTTTTGTGGAATATATTAAAAGGAGAGCCGTTTGGTTCTCCTTTTTTTTTATATACAAGTTGAAGAGCAGGCAGGAATACATTAGAATTTTACTCATCAGGCTATCGAAGGGAGAATAATAATGAGTGTAAAGAACGTTTTACCGAAAACTATGGAATATAAAGACGGAGACCTCTATCTGATAGATCAGACACGTCTGCCCAACGAGACGGTTATAGAGAAACAGGAGACTATAGAGCAGGTGTGGGACTCCATAAAAGTTCTCAAGGTTCGAGGTGCTCCTGCCATAGGTATTGCCGGTGCTTACGGTCTGCTTTATGGTGTTCGTGATATCCTCGATGCTCCTGTGGATAAGTTCATGCAGGTGCTGAAAGAGAAAGCGGCTTATCTTGATTCATCACGCCCCACGGCGGTAAACCTGAGCTGGGGGCTTAAGCGGATGGTCGCAAAAGCCGAAAGCTGTGAAGGGATGAACAGCAGAGAGATTTATTCTGTGCTGGAGCAGGAAGCGATTGCTATACATGAAGAGGATAAAATCCTTTGTAAAAAAGATGGGTGAGAACGGTGCTCCCCTTATCAAAGAAGGGATGGGTGTTCTGACTCACTGTAATGCAGGTTCGCTGGCTACTTCAGAGCTGGGGACTGCCACAGCTCCTATGTATACGGCTCATAATGCAGGTGTCAAATTCCGTGTCTATTCCGACGAGACAAGACCTCTGCTTCAGGGGGCAAGGCTCACCAGCTGGGAATTGCAGAAGTCGGGGATAGATGTCACGCTTATCTGTGACAACATGGCGGCACATATCATGAGTCAAGGGCTTATAGATATGGTTATCGTGGGGACTGACAGGGTCGCTGCAAACGGCGACGTGGCAAACAAGATAGGTACTATGGGGGTTGCTATCCTAGCGAAACACTTCGGTATCCCGTTTTATGTAGCTTGCCCTTCATCTACGGTGGATCTAAACACACCGACAGGTGCGGATATAGTTATAGAAGAGCGTGAGGCTGACGAGGTTTGCAATTTCGGTGCGAGACGTACTGCACCTGAAGGGATGAAAGTCCGTAACCCTGCGTTTGATGTCACTCCAAATGAGCTTGTAACCGGGATTATCACTGAGCTTGGTATTCTGAGAGCCCCTTATGGGGAATCTCTTGCAAAAGCTTACAAAAAAAATAGAGGTCACTTATGTTAATGCAGACGGAAAGGGGAGAGTTGGTCAAGTACGGAAGGAAGCTCGTTGAGGCGGGGCTTACAAGCGGAACGGGCGGAAACCTGAGTGTATATAATCGTGAAGAGAATCTTGTGGCGGTGACCCCTTCGGGCATAGACTACTTCGAGACAAAACCCGAGGATATCGTCATTACGGATATAGACGGTAAGGTTGTGGAGGGTGAGAAGAGACCGACAAGTGAGCTGTCTTTTCATCTGGGTTTATACAAAACCAGAGCTGACGTGAATGCCGTGGTGCATACTCACTCTGTTTATGCAACGACCCTTGCCTGTATGGGGCTGGAACTGCCTGCCGTTCATTATATGGTTGCATTCAGTGGAAATAAAGTTCCGCTGGCACCCTATTGTACTTTCGGTACAGATGAATTGGCGGACACTGTTGCAGAATATATAGGCGACTACAACGCCCTGCTGCTCGCTAATCACGGTCTGGTAACCGTGTCAGGAAATCTGCCTACGGCTTTTGCTGCCGCTGAGGAGATCGAGTTTGTGGCAAGGATATACTGTCAGGCGAAAAGTATGGGCGAGCCTGTTATCCTGCCTGACGACGAGATGGCGAAAGTTGTAGAGAAATTTAAATGGTACGGGCAGAAGAAATAGAAGAACTGTTGATATAATTTTCTTTAAACTAAAATCCCCAATCTTGTTATCAAAATTGGGGATTTTATTATTGTACTTGCGTTGGATTTGTTATTATTTAACGATCAGTTTCAGACCAACAGGGACATAAGCTTGAACTGATTTTCCTGCCAGAACTTCTTGAGCAGTCTCGACACCTTTAGCACCGATGAAAGCAGGCTGTTGTGCAACCGTAGCTGACATAACACCCATCTTTACAGATTTAACTGCGTCGTCCGTAGCGTCAAATCCGACTACCATAATGTTTCTGCCTGTCCCCTGGATAGCCTTTATAGCACCGAGAGCCATTTCGTCATTATGTGCGAAAACAGCATCTATAGCAGGCTGAGCCTGAAGGATATTCTCCATTACGTTCAGACCTTTTGTTCTGTCGAAATCAGCCGCCTGACGTGCAACAACCGTCACTCCTGTCCCTTCGATAGCCATATTGAACCCTTTGCCTCTGTCTCTTGCAGCGGATGTTCCCGGGATTCCTTCCAGCTCAACGGCGTTCCCTTTTTTTTGCCAAGCATCTTGAGGATGTATTCCCCGGCCATTTTACCGCCTGCTACGTTGTCGGAAGCTATATGTGAAGCAACTGTACCTCTGTTTGCTCCTCTATCGAGAGTAATAACAGGGATTTTCGCTCTGTTTGCCATCTTGATGGCGTTGCCGACAGCGTCAGAGTCTGTTGGGTTGATCAATATAGCTGAAACACCCCTTGAGAGCAGGTCTTCAACATTGGCGATCTCTTTTGCAGGATCGTTTTGTGAATCAAGGACGACAAGCTTTATACCAAGCCGGTCTGCCTTTTCCACAGCTCCGTCTTTCAGTGTGACGAAGAATGGGTTATTCAGGGTAGAGACTACGAGCCCTACTGTTTTTTGTGCAGCGAAAGCAGACATTGCGGTCAGTGCAACGAAAGCTAAAGCTAATAGAAGTATCTTTCTCATATGTGACTCCTTTTGTTGTGTTTACTTCGACCTATCCATAAGGACGGCGACGAGTATCACCGCACCCTTTGCGATCATTTGGTAGTAGGATGAAACATCCATAAGATTCAGTGCATTGTTCAGTATCCCTATGATGAGAGCCCCGACAAGTGTTCCCAAGACTGTGCCTATACCCCCCTGCGAGGCTTGTACCGCCTAAGACAACTGCCGCTATGGCATCCAGTTCGTAGCCGCTCCCTGCCGTCGCTGAGCCGAGGAGAGACGGGACGTTATTATGATACCTGCCACAGCCGATAAGAGTCCGCTTATGCCGTATACGGCTATTTTTATTCGGTTAACTCTGACACCTGAGAGCCTCGATGCCTCTTCGTTGCCGCCTATGGCATATACATAACGACCGAACCTTGTATGTTTGAGTACATAATATGATACTCCGAAGACGGCTATCATTATGTAAACCGGAACGGGTATGCCGAATACATAACCTGTTCCGAACCATGCATATATGTCTGCGGCGTCGCTGTATCCTGTTGATATAGGCTTGCCGTCTGTATATACGAGAGTCGCACCCCTGAGGAGGGTCATTGCGACCAGTGTGGCTATGAACGGCTGTACCTTACCTTTTGTGATGGCTATACCTGCAAAAACTCCGAGCAGTGTGCCGAGTGAAAGCGTAGTAAACAACGTTACTGCTACACCTGCATCCGTCGCTATCATATAGGCGGAAACAGCACCGCATAGAGCCAGTATAGAGCCGACTGAAAGGTCTATGCCGCCTGTGAGAATTACAAAGGTCATTCCGGCAGCTATCACGGCATTGATGGATGTCTGACGCAGAATATTGAGGATGTTCCCCATGCTTAAAAATCTTGGACTGATCAGAGATATTATTATCGATAAGATAATAAGCCCAAGAAGCGGTCTGAATTTGATTAGAAATTCTTTAAGCGTCATATTCATGTATAGCTCCGTTTCATGCCATAGGTTTGGATAGTTTTTTTTCTATTGCAAGAGCCATGATCTTTTCCTGAGAGGCTTCATCTCTGGAGAGTTCGCCTGCCACGGTGTTACCGCTCATGACAATTATCCTGTCACTCATGCCTATAACCTCCGGCATTTCGGAAGATATAAGTATGATGGCGATCCCTTTCTCTTTCAGGTCGTTTATCAGCTCGTAAATCTCTTTCTTCGCTCCTACGTCCACACCCCTGGTCGGTTCGTCAAGGATAAGCAGTTTCGGGTGGGTCACCAGCTTTGCCTATTGCTACCTTCTGCTGATTGCCGCCGCTGAGATTCACGACTTTTTTGTGATGGACCTGTAGTCTTTATAGACATCTTTTCTATATACTCTCTTGAGTCGGCATCTTCGTTTGCAGGTGAGAGATACGCGAAGATGTTTTGATATTTTTTTCAGAGCAGGGAGGGTTATGTTCTCCTTAACCGTCATCCCCAGAATCAGTCCAAGCTGTTTTCTGTCTTCGGAGACGTAGGATATCCCGTTGGCTATGGCATCAGCAGGATGTTTTATATTCAGTTCAGCTCCGTCCAGCTTTATGCTTCCGCTTGTCTTTGGCATACTGCCGAATATCGTCATTGCTATTTCACTTCTGCCGGAGCCCATAAGCCCTGCTATCCCAAGCACTTCGCCCTTTTTTTTGACGTTGAAACTGACATCATATATTTCGCTGTTGGTCAGGTTTGATACTTCGAAGGTTATCTCACCTTGCCTGCTGTCGGATTTAGGATATCTGTCGTATAAAGGTCTGCCGACCATGAGCTGGATAATGCTCTCTTCCGTCAGTTCGCTTACAGGTTTTTTTTCGTCCACAAATGTACCGTCACGCAGGATGGTTGCTCTGTCACATATCTGGAATACTTCATTAAGTTTATGGGATATGAAAACAAGTGCTTTCCCTTCGGCTTTTAGCTCTCTGATAACTTTGAAGAGGTTCTCCGTCTCGATGTTAGTGAGGGCATCAGTCGGTTCATCCATGATTATAACTTTGGCATTCATGGACAGAGCCTTGGCTATCTCCACCATCTGTGCCTGTCCGACACTGAGATCGGCAACTTTTGCCGTGGGTGGGATTGATTCCCCAAGCTTTTGAAGATAATCTGCAGAGACGGCATTTATCTCAGAGAATTTTATCTTGCCGTATGCGGTTGTGGGCTCTCTTCCGAGGAATATGTTCTCCCCTACGGTGAGTTCAGGTATAAGGTTCAGCTCCTGATGTATGATGGCTATCCCTTTTGACTGTGCGTCCTTCGGGTCTTTTACCTTCAGAGGGGAGTTCTGATAAATCATCTCGCCTGAATCTTTGGTATAGACTCCGCTGAGTATCTTCATAAGGGTGGATTTGCCTGCACCGTTTTCACCGAGGAGTGCCATAACTTCACCTGCAAAAATACGCAGAGAGACATTGTCCAGAGCTTTTACGCCCGGGAAGCTTTTAGAAATGCTGTTCATCTGCAATACAGGCGAATTTTCCATTAGAAGACAACTCCTGAGTGTAGGATTATATTCGCATAAGGGGAGCATTCCCCCGTTCTTATCACAGCCTTTGCGTTTTTGGTCATCTTTTTGAATTCTTCATGTGTCACTGTGTCGCATCGTTTTTCAGCCATTAATGACGTGATCTCCTGTTTGATTGCAGGGTTATGTATGGATATCTCTTCTGCAATGGTATATTTCTCCACTTCCAGCTCTGTCAGTATTGTGCGGAGAGTGGTCAGGAAATTTGGGACATCTTTGCAGACTGCGATGTCGATACGCATCGTAGAATCAGGTATCGGCAGACCTGCATCAGCTATGACTATTGTGTCGGTATGCCCCATTTCGGCAATGACGGCAGATATCCGACTGTTTAAAAGTATACTTTTCTTCATAATCCTACCCTATGGTTAAATGATACCAGACATTCCATAGATATCAACTAAAGTTTTAGTATATTTTACTAAAATTTTTTAGTAAATTTTGGGTAGACTGTGTTATACTATATTGTATAGTAGTTGCTTGAATTAATAATGAGCTTGATGAAGTATAATATGAAAAAAAACATTACAATAACGGAGATTGCAAAGCTTGCAGGGGTTTCACCGTCTACTGTTTCACTTGTCCTTAACGGTAAAGTAGGGGTCGGTCCGGAGACGAGAGAGCGGGTTTTGTCCATAGCCAGAGAGAATAGATATAAAGGTCTGGCGAATAGTAACCTGCACAAAAAAATACAAGACGCTGCTTTTTATTAATGTCGTGAAACACGGTCATATCCTCAACGAAAATCATAAAGCCTTTATCGCCGATTATATCGACGGGGCTCAGCTCGGTGCAGGGCAAAATGATTATTCGCTGGAGGTGCGTGCTTTTGAGTCTTTCGACATAGACGAGATAAACGAACATCTGAGCAATTCTTTGATAAGCGGTGCTGTTATCCTTGGCACTGAGCTTGACGAAGAGGATGTTGCCCAGTTTTTTGAAGATACATATACCTATTGTCTTTATAGATATCCTGTTTCCACATATGCCTTACGATTTCGTGGATATGAATAATGATTCTTCCGTTTATAATATTGTCTCTCATCTCAGCCAGATGGGGCATGAGGATGTGGGAATAGTGACAGGCTTATACGAGACGAGTAATTTCACTCATAGGCGTATCAGTTTTGAAAAATCCCTTAAGCTTTTCGGCCTCAATGGAAGGGGTGAGCATTATTTCACCGTGGATTCCACCTATGAAGGGCTTATAAAGGTATGCTGGATGTACTTGCCGACAGACCGAAGCTCCCCACGGCTCTTTTTTTGTGTGAATGACATAATTGCACTGGGTTGTGTTCGTGCCCTGAAAGAATCGGGCTATAAAGTTCCGGATGATGTTTCCGTTGTCGGTTTTGACGACCTGCCCATGAGCTCCATGAGTGAACCCACTCTGACCACAGTAAAAGTATCGAAACAGCGGATCAGTATGAACGCTGTGAAACTGCTCACTCAGAGGATTGAGGAGGGGAGCAATATGCCTTATGAAAAGGTGCTGATAGGCGGAGAGGTTGTGGAGCGTGAGAGCGTGAAAGATATATCAGGTGGATTTTCGGAGGTTGGAGATGAGTAGATATTGTGTGGCAGGGAGTATAAACGTCGATCTGGTAACACTTGTTGAAAGGTTTCCGAAACCTGGCGAGACAATATACGGTGAATCGTTCCAGACATTTACGGGCGGAAAAGGGGCTAATCAGGCTGTCGCACTGGCTAAGCTGGGTGCTGATATATCTATGGTGGGTATGGTCGGGACTGATGTGTATGCCGACGAATATTTCAGAGTCTTCAAAGAGCTTAAGATAGATTATAAAGGTGTATGTAAGTCGGACGGTTCAACGGGGATAGCTGTTATCAACGTGGAATCGACAGGAGAAAACTCAATAATCATCGTTGCAGGAGCTAACGGAAGGGTGAATAAAGAGTATATCATGTCGCAGAAGAGTATTATTGCCGATTCGGATTTTCTGCTTCTGCAGCTTGAGATACCTATGGACGCTGTGCTGGCATCGGCAAAAAATCGCATCTGAGAATAATACAAAGATCATCTTTGACCCTGCACCGGCAGGTGAAGTGCCTGCGGAACTGCTCAAACTGATAGATATTATAACCCCGAATGAGACTGAAGCAGAGGTGCTGACAGGGATAAAACCTGAGAAGAGAGCCGATTTCGAATCCGTGGGGGGAGAGCTTATCCGCAAAGGGGTGAAGACCGCAGTGATGAAGGCTGGAGCAGCAGGAGCTTATATCTATCAAGGGGATAAGCTGACACATGTTGCAGGTTTTCCTGTGAATGCTATAGATACGACTGCCGCAGGCGATACATTTAATGCAGGGCTGGCATATGGTCTGGGGAGCGGAATGGAACTAAAGCAGGCTGTTAGATATGCAAATGCCGCCGCCGCACTTGCTACGACAAAAAATCGGGGCTCAAAGCGGTATGCCGTCTGCGGAAGATGTAAACAGAATGATCAACTTCTGATTCGCAGAATCTTCTAAAATCACAATTAAATTACAAAAAAAGGGTAAAAAAAGTATTAAACATTATATATAATGACAATGAAACTTTTGACTTAGCCGTAAAAAAAAGCTAGGATAATTTTGCTAAACAAGGTTTAGACTAAATAAACATTTAAAGGTATCGAAATGATAAAAAACAAATAACGTGAATGTTCACGAAGTCACCCCTATTATTGCACCGCAATACATGAAGCAGGTTTTTTCCTCTGTCTTCTGAGGGGTCTGTTTTCGTTAATGAATCGAGAGCGGTCATTAAGAATATTCTGAACGGAAAAGATAAAAGGCTTATGGCTGTTGTAGGTCCCTGCTCTATACACGACACTGTTGCGGCTTTGGAATATGCAAAGCTGCTGAAAGAGCTTTCCGATAAGGTCGATGATAAGATTTTTATTATCATGCGTGTCTACTTTGAAAAGCCGAGAACGACTGTCGGCTGGAAAGGGCTTATAAACGACCCCGACCTCGACGGTACACATAAGATATCCAAAGGGCTTGGTATGGCACGTCAGCTATTTTGTTCTATAACAGAGCTGGAGCTGCCTATCGCATCTGAGATGCTTGACCCTATCACTCCTCAGTATCTTTCGGATATGATCAGCTGGGGTGCTATCGGTGCGAGAACCACAGAGTCGCAGACCCATAGAGAGATGGCGAGCGGACTGTCGTTCCCTGTCGGCTTTAAGAACGGAACTGACGGTGGTTTGAAGATTGCGACGGATGCTATGGCGGCTTCTCTCCGTGAGCACAGCTTCCTCGGTATCAATTATGAAGGGATGACATCCATTGTTCATACGAAAGGGAATCCTGATGTGCACATCGTTCTTCGCGGCGGTAATGACGGACCTAACTATTATGAAAAGAATATAAAAGAGACCGTGGCACTGCTCGCTGAGAATAACCTGCCGCCTGCCGTGATGGTAGACTGCAGTCATGCGAACTCTTATAAAGACCATGACCGTCAGGGTGAGGTTCTTGATAACGTTATTCAGCAGATAGGCGATGGTGCGGATTTCATCAAAGGGATTATGATAGAGAGCAATATAAACGCCGGCAACCAGAGTATCCCTGAGGATCTTTCCGAGCTTAAGTATGGTGTGTCTGTTACGGATAAGTGTGTCGATTGGGCAACGACGGAAGAGATCATCATGAAGGCATACGGCAACCTGTAAACCAAAACACAACGGAGGCGGTTATGCCGTCTCCGCATTTTATTAATCATAAACACGGATATATTATGACCAATCAGAAATCGGGTGATCCCCTGCACGGTATCACGCTTGAAACTATAGTGACGAAACTTTACGAACATTACGGATGGGAGAGGCTGGGCGGAAAGATAAAGATCAAATGCTTCACGGATAATCCCAGCATAAAATCCAGTCTGAAGTTTCTACGCAAGACCCCATGGGCAAGAACAAAAGTGGAGGAACTTTACCTCATCACACGTTTCAGGAAATAGTCTCTTGGTTGTCTCAGGCAAGTAGGGTTAATTGTATTAATCCGAGCTAAGTTTTAAGGTGCTGGCCTTACCTGCCAGCCTGCCCGTACTCCAGCAAAGCTGTAGATTAAAACCGCCTGTCGGGCCGTCCAGATCGATGATTTCACCTGCAAAATACAGATTATCTATTAATTTCGATCTCATAGTTTTACCGTCTATCTCTTTCAGGTCTATTCCGCCTGATGTCACTACGGCTCTTTCGAACCCTGCAAATCTGGCTATGCTGAATCGTAAATTTTTGAGAATAGTAATTAATCTCTTCCTATCGTCTTTCTTCAGGTCGCATGAACGCATATCCCCGTCTATCCCTGTCTGTTCGATGGTATAGGTCAACAGCTTCGGCTGAAAGAAAGCTTCAAGCAGGTTTTTTTAATTTTTTTACGGCTGTTGTCATTAATATATTCAGCCAGCTCTTTATCCAGCAGGTGCTGCTCTATATCCGGTCTGAAATCTATTGCAAGTTCCATGTCCGGGGCGGTGATGTCTATTTTTCTGGTCAGGTTATAGATGGCAGGTCCTGAGAGACCGTTTTCAGTGAAGACAGCATCATTTTTATCTTCCGCAATCTTTTTTACCGTCAGAATATATAGAGAAGAGGGCATCTCTGGGGCTGAGCCCTTGTAGTTTTTTTTATGCCGTTTTCTTTTACAATGACAGGGACGAGTGCGGGTTTCGGCTGGATGATATTGTGACCGAGTTTTTTTTGCATATATGTAGCCGTCACCTGTTGAGCCGGTCTTCGGGTAAGATTTGCCCCCGGTTGCCAGTATTACGGCTTTGCATTTGATGTCGCCATGTGCTGTGGATATGGATACTATTTTGTTGTTTTCCGTGTTGATGTTCTTAATGATAACACCTTGACGGATGTCGACAGAGTTCTCCTTCAGGTATCTTGTGAGGACAGATAGAACCTCTTCAGCCATATCGGACGTGGGGAAAATCTTGAAATCCTTATCTATCTTAGTAGCCATCCCTCGTTTATTGAAAAAGGCAACAGTGTCTGATGTGGAGAAGGAATTAAGTGCCTGATACAGGAATCTACCGTTTTTGCCGAAGTGGGATACAAAATCCTTGGTTGCGGCGATTGTGTTGGTGATGTTGCACCGCCCTTTACCGCTTATCAGAAGCTTGCGTCCGACAGACCCCATTTTTTTTCTATGAGCAGAACCTTCGCTCCGCCTTCAGAAGCAGTTCCGGCAGCCATCAAACCTGCAGGTCCGCCGCCGATCACTACTATATCATAATCTTCCATTTTTTAACCCTTCCTGTTAGAGAGTTATACAGCTCTCGGCTATGGCTTGTCTACAAAAACACCTTGGATAAGGGTTACGGTTGCTTCGATTAACGGTTCTTTTCTTCTGTTAGCCAGAAAGGCTATGCTGAGAGGTATCTCGAAATCTATTTCGCTGTGATGGTGCACAAGACCGCTATCTATTAGTTCTTTAGTGTTCTCTTTGCGGAGTATGCACGCCCCTTGTCCGTTTTTCACTAATTCCATAGTCACGGTTTCATCTGTTACTACCATAATATTTTTTGGCGGAAAGTCTTTGCCGAGCCTCTTTTTCATCTCTAAATGAAAAGGGCAATGCTTGCTCCCCCATATCCAGGGGAGTTCAGACAGCTCTTCCCAGGAAGCACCGTCCAGTGTGTCGATGAGGACTTTCGGCACTATCATCTGGATTATTGCCGTATGTATGGGGATGGTCATGATATCCTCGTCTGCTATAGTACCGTATATGAAGCCCAGATGCATTTCACGGTTTCTGAGCATGGAGGCTGTTTTTTGTGGTTTCGGATATGATGTAGTTAAGTTCAACATTGCCTATTTGACCGGACATTGCTTTGCTCAGCTGTGCTACACGTAAGAATGTGGGGTCTGTGTTCAGCCCGACTACAAGTTTGCCGACAATTTCTCCCCTGAGATTCAATGCCTGTCTGCGGACTTCATGGGCAGAGTTGACTGCCATCATGGCGTGCGGCAGGAGTTTTTTCCCCTTCGTTGGATAGCTTCATCCCTCTTGGCTTTCTGATAAATAGCGACAGCCCCAGTTCCTCTTCAAGAAGCTTTATCTGGTTGCTGAGTGCAGAGAGGCTTATGTGCAGATTTTCCGCGGCACGGGAGAGACTGCCCAGTCTTGCTATGGTTACAAAGGAATTAAGTTGGTAAAGTTCCATCGAAAAAAACCTCATGGGATAATTTTCATCATACTAGCATATTTGTTAAAAAAAGGGTTTTCGATTTTTTCGAAGACAGACTTCTGAGATAGCTAATTGTTATATGAAAGATACTTTGTTAGTTGTTACCTATGGAGGGAATATGGCTAATAAAATAGGGTGGATAAGATTTTCAGGACTTATCATAGGACCTATACTTGGGTCAGGGATAATATTGCTGCCGACTCTGGTTCATGAAAAAGCAGGATTTTGGGCTTTGCCTGCATGGGGGCTCATATCTGCTCTGGGGTTGCTTTTTTGCTTTCATATTCTCTTTTCTGACTCTGTTGTTTCCGGGTGAGACGGGTGTTGCAAATGCTATCGAACATGCATTTGGGAAGCGGGTTAAAGTGTTATCTGCTGTTTATCTTATTGGTGCCGGTCTTTTCGGTCCGATTGCTGTTCTTCTGCTGGCTGAAAGGTATGCAAATCTTTTTTGGTTTTGTTGACCCTTATGTATTTATAGTTATAATTCTGTTTTTTGTGTGCAAGCCTGCTTATGATGAGTATTACATCCATAGGCAAAGCGGCTCTTGTGTTGTCTTCAGTGGCGACAATCCTGCTTATTGCAGGTGGTGCTGCGACACTTCTTTTCTATAGTGATTTTGATATTACCAGTGAGCCGTTTGAGCTTCCTGTTTTTGGTGAGGCTATGCTTTTGCTCTTTTGGGGGCTTGTTGGATGGGAGATTATCGGGTGTTTCAGTGGAGAGATCAAAGACCCTAAACGTACATATACAAAGGCGGCTCTTTTTTAGTGCGTTTATTATAACAACTGTGAGCTTAGTGGTGGCAGGTGCAGTTCAGTTCGCAGATATTGATGCTATAGGTGTATCCAAGGCTGATGTTGCAATGTTGATAAAACCCATAGCAGGTGGGCTGAGCAGGTACATCTTTGGTATTTTAGTACTCGCTTTATGTGTTAATACATATCTTTCATTTATAGGCAGTATATCAAGGCTTGCGGCATCTTTAGCTGATGAAAAAAATTCTGCCGGCCGTATTCTCTAAAAGAACACGGAATAATTCTCCGGTAAATGTCATTATTGTAATGACATGTGTTCACTTAGTACAATTGTTTCTTGTTAAAATAGGGGTTATGAGTCTGGAGAGGCTTGTTGCCGTGGCAGATGTTTTCTTCCTGCTTAATGCTATTGTCGGGTTACTGGCAGCCATGGTTATTTTTTTGATAAAATATGGCTGAAAGTCGGCACCGTGATTCTTACTGTTTGCTTCTTATGTATACTGTTATTCTCATCAAGCATACTGCTTGTGATTATATCTCTGGTGTCGATTATATATTATTATAGTGCAGATTAAATACAGGTGTTGGAGTCTATGATTTTTTTTCACAAATTCGGATTTCAGTTTCATAGCACCTATGCCGTCAATCTTGCAGTCTATATCATGATCTCCGTCTACAAGGCGGATATTTTTCACCTTTGTACCAACCTTTACCACAAGGGAAGAGCCTTTGACTTTGAGATCCTTGATAACAGTAACGCTGTCGCCGTCCTGAAGTATATTGCCGTTTGCATCTTTTATGACGTTGTCATCTTCAGCATTTTTTGCTTCGGATGTGGTCCATTCGTGTGCGCACTTAGGGCATACCAGCAGATCACGGTCTTCATATGTATGTTCGCAGTTGCATTGCGGACAGTTTGGCAGTTCATTCATTTGATAAATCCTTAGAATTTAATTCGGTTATGGTATCAGAGACAGAGTTTAAAAGCAAAGATAGATAGTGTGTGCAATTGATTTGAATGAAAAGAGACAAAAAAAAGGGAAGCCGTAACGACTTCCCTTTTATAATTTATAATTCTAAATTTACTTTTTGTATTTGTAACCTGTAGGTGTGATGTTACCGATGTATGTTGAAACTGGTTTGCCAGCCTCAAGCCATGCGATAATTCCGCCTTTAAGGTTAACAGCGTTTTTGTAGCCGAGGTCATTAAGGAGTTTTGTAGCGAATGCTCCTCTACCACCTGACTTACAGTAAACAACAATTTTCTCGTCGAGTTTAATTTGTTTGCCAACAAGCCACTCAAGAAGACCACGAGGGATCATTTTTACATTCTTAGAAGGGATTGTAAAGCCTGTCTCTTTGGCTTCTCTAATATCGAGAAGTACATAGTTTTCTTTGTTCTTCATCATTTTGAGCAGGTCAGCAACCTCGATGTTTTTTAATCTGGCTGTTAGCTTTTGCAAGCATCTCAGTACGGATCTTACCGATAGATGCCGGCTCAGCTGCGAAAGCTGTCGCACATGTCAATACAAACATAAGTGCTAGAATCAATGTGATCATTCTTTTCATTTCTTAACTACCTCCGTTTAACTTATGTGGAATGGTATCTTTAAACGCCATTAGTTGTCAAGTTAAAGTGAGATATTTTTCACTAGTTAAAATGATAAAATACAATCATAATTGTAGAAATATTGATTAATCAGATTTATGCAAATATCAATATGTGTATGTGTTTTACTGAAAATTAAAAAAAAGGGTTAGTTTTTAGTGATAAAACGAATTTAAGGGGATAAAAAAAAGTCTAAAATGTTAGTGATTTATGGGCTTTTGCTCTAAACGTCCAATTGTTGATTCTTGTACTCTAAATACTGCTCTTGATCGATGCATTTGAGGAGAGATTTAATATATTTTGCCTGCATTACATAAAGAGTTTTACGCCCTTCTTTGTATGCTTTGACTACGCCGGCTTTTCTTAAAACGTTGATATGTTTAGTTATATTAGATCTTTCGCAGTCGAATGCTTCTTCAAGCTCATGGCTGTATCTGGGTTCCATGCATATCATGCGTGCCATTTGAAGCCTCATCGGGTTAGCCATCGCTTTGAAAAACTCTAAAAGATTGTTTACTTCTGCTTCTGTGCAGTCTCTGAGTGCCATGAGTGCTTATACAACAACTTTTGCTCATTAGTCAAATGCAAATGTTAAAACAATGTAAAATATCTTAATTTCGCTATATCTCAATATATGACTTGTTGTATAGGTGAAAAAATAATTCACTAATCTCTTGACAATTTCTTATCTTCTTGCTTAGATTATTAGAAAGTCGAGGCAAAGTATTTATTAATTTGTTTTGGCAAAATTTTTACTATGAGGGGATTAATGATAAAGACAGGATTATCCCGAAGGCGTTTTTTTGCAGGCAACCTCAGCAAGTGTTGCACTGCTCGGGCTATCCTCTTTGCAAGTGAAAGCTAGCACAGAGGAAAAATCCGCTCCTGTAGGTGAGTATTTTACTCAAAACTGGTGCGAGATGTGTTTTTGGAAATGTGGGCTTGTTGCTAAAACAGTAAACGGTAAAGTTATGAAACTGGAAGGTCAGAAACACTGTCCTAGTAACCTTGGTAAGCTTTGTGCCAAAGGTAACTCAGGTGTTTTCCAGCTCTACGATACCGATAGAGTCAAGTACCCAATGATAAGAACAGGGGAAAGAGGTTCAGGAAAATTCAGAAAGGCTACATGGGAAGAGGCTATCGCTTATATTGCAGAGAAATCTGTCGCAATAAGAGATAAGTTCGGACCGGAAGCATTCTCTCTGTTTGCTCACGGTTCCGGTGAACACTCTTTTATGAATCTTATGGAGATTATAGGTTCACCTAACATTGTTATCCCTGCTTATTCGCAGTGTACAGGTAGTAGAGATGTTGCATGGGTTGCAACATACGGTAAGCCTGTGGGCGGTAAAGAGCCTGTGGATTCAGACAATGCTAAATGTATGATGCTTGTCGGTAGAAATGCCGCAGAGGCTCTTCATGTCGGTGAGCTTCAGGATCTTACTAACGGACTTTCGAAGGGTGCAGAGCTCATCTACACTGATATCCGCTTCTCTAAAACAGCAGCGAAGGCGAATCAGTTCCTGATGGTACGTCCCGGAACAGACACTGCTCTCCTTCTTGGAATGATAAATTACGTAATACAAAACAATCTTTACGATGCTAGTTTTGTAGATGCATATACAACCGGTTTTGACAAGCTGGCGGAGCACTCCAAACAATACTCCCTAGAATGGGTTGAAGCAGAGACAGGTATTAGCGAATCAGCAGTCGTTAAGGCCTGCAAGTCTCTTGCTAAAGCCGCACCTCATTGCTACATACACCCCGGACGTAGATTATCTAGATATGGAAACGACGTCCAGCTTGTCAGAGCTATTGCAGTTTTGAATGCTCTTTTTGGTAACTGGGACATGCCGGGAGGAATTTATACTCCTGTTAAGTCAAAAGTGAAGAAACCTCATATGGTGGAAATAGATCATCATCCTACACATGAACGTGCGGATGGTGCAGGGACAACATTCTCTATGGCTCCTAAAAAACCTCGGCCTTGCTAACAAGATGCTTGAGGCTATCGCAAATCAGGACCCTTATCCGGTAAAAGGATTGTTTGTATACGGAACAAACCTTTTCCACCATCAAGGTGATTCAGAAATAGTGAGGAATGCTATTACAGCGAGCGAGCTAGTCGTCACGTGTGACGTGTACATGACGGACACAGCTTACTACTCCGACGTGATATTGCCGGAGTCTACCTACCTCGAAAGGTATGACCCGGCAATCGTCACAAGCAGAAAATCCAGCTACATACAGTATCGTGAGCCGGCGATAGAGCCTATCCATGATACAAAAGGCGGATGGGAGATAGCTGAGCTTATTTCCAAAGCTATGGGCTACGAAAATGAGTTTAAAACTATAGAAGATTTTAACTCAGCACTGTTTGCAGCTGCAGGTACAGATGCTGAATACATGAAAGCTAACGGCTGTTTTGAGCATACTGTAGGCGAACCTTTCCCTAGAGCGGCAGGTAAGAGACCTAGATTCTATACACCGTCAGGTAAGGCAGAGCTCTATAGCTCCAGGCTCGCTGAGCTTGGGCATGATGCACTCCCTACATATTCAGAAGTACCTAGACCTGCTGCTGATGAGTTCAGATTCCTCTTCGGAAGAACGAGCTATCACACACACGCAAGGTCGCAGAACAACTCATGGCTGCTAGCACTTCATAAACACGAAGTCCCTGTTTGGATTCATATTTCAAGAGCCAAAGCTCTGGGTATAAAAGACGGAGATATCGTGAAGCTGACCAATGGCAAGAATACAAGTGGTGAGCTTACGGCAAAGGTTGTAGATGATATACATCCTGAAGCGATATTCACTCCACAGGGTTTTGGTCATGAGAGCACAGGCCTGCCTAGAATGAAGGGGAAAGGTGCCAGAACAAGTGATTTTTGTTCTAACGATACAGACCCTATCAGCGGCGGAGTTGGTCTTCATAACGGCTTCGTTAAAATAGTGAAAGCGTAAGAGGAGTGTTGAGTTATGAATAAAAAATATGCAATGGCATACATCGTAGACAGATGCGTAGACTGCAAAGCCTGCATGGTTGCCTGTAAAGCAGAATGGGAAGTGCCGGAAGATCATTTCCGCACTCATATAGATGAAGGTAAGAAAGTGGACTTCCACGGCAAACGCCGTACGGATTTTCTTCCTAGCCAGTGTAATCACTGTGACGATGCTCCCTGCGTGACAGTTTGCCCTACAAAGGCAAGCCACAAGCGTGACGACGGTATCGTTTTTTGTTAATCGTGCGAGATGTGTTGGTTGTAAATACTGCATACCGTCATGCCCTTACGATGCGAGATTCTTCAACCATGATGTTGGAGTGGCTGAGAAGTGTACTTTCTGTCTGCCAAAACTGGCAGAAGGGCTTGAGCCTGCATGTGTAACAACATGTCCGGGCAACGTTAGAGTCTTTGGTGACATTAACGACCCATCAAGCGAAATATCAATGGTGCTCCGTGAAGCGAAGGACAATAGATTAAAAATCTATAAACTCCGTGAAGATATCGGAACTAAGCCAAATATCTTTTATATCCAAAATTAAGGGGGGCATAGATGATACATCAAGAAGCCTTTGAATGGTACATCGCAGTCTACCTGTTTCTCGCTGGTGTAGGTGCAGGTTCAGTTGTAGTTGCAGCCTTGGCTGATATGTACAACAGAGAAAAATACATTTCATATATCAAAGCGGCAAGCATCATCGGGATGCCTCTTGTCAGTCTCGGTATATTCTTCCTTTATATCGACTTAGGTCAGGGGATGTGGAAGCCATGGCTGCTCATATTCCTCTTCGTAAACCCTACTTCGGCTATTGCATGGGGAACTGGAATCCTTACGCTGTTCGTAATGTTTTCGACAGTGTATGCGGCATATAACTTCGGTTATATTAAACTCAAGATGACTAAGCTTCTTTGCTGGGCACTTGTCATAACAGGTATTCTGACTGCCGGTTACACGGCTGTACTCCTCGGAGTCCTTAAGGCTATACCTTTCTGGCATCAGTCAGCTCTGCCGATACTCTTTGTAATATCTGCCACATCTACCGGTATTTCCGGTGCTGTGATAGTGAAAAGAGTTATCCTTAAGAGTGATGATGATATCAAACCGATTGAGACAAGTCACTTTTACCTGCTTATGCTTGAAATCCTCCTTATTATAGGTATGGTTTTCATAGCTCTTCAGGGTGTACCTGAGATGCAGTATGCTATGAAATCACTTCTGGTCGGACCATATGCATTTATGTTCTGGTTCTTCCTTGTGTTCATAGGACTCTTAATTCCTGCCTTAGCGTTCGGAATGGAAGAGGCAGGCAAGCTTCACCTCAGTGCTAAGTCTATTATTACACTTGAGGCTTGTGTCTTGGTTGGCGGTTACTTCCTGCGTTATCTTATAATCCACGCAGGCGTTTTTTACCCAAAAAATTTACTGAATATATCGTGAGGTAGTATGATGAAGAAATATATAATTTCAATAATGGTTCTTGCTCTTCTTAGCCTGGTGGCTATCCCGCAGGTACATGCTGTGGACGTTAGCAAAGAGCAGTGTAGAGAAATGCTTGCACTCGGTGACAAGGCTATGACAGATAAGAACTTCGAAACTGCGAAGAACTATTATAAAAGAGCTATAAAATATGATCCATGGAGTACAACTGCATGGAGCAAATATGATTTGCTGGTAAAGGTTACCAGCGGTGATGGAGCTGCAGACATATCCGGCTTCGATTTTTTCAACTAAAGCTGCTCCGAAACAGGCTGTTGAAGAAGAATCGGACGACGATTTGTTTGGCGGCGGGGGGTGCTCCTTCGTTTGAAGGTTGCTAGTACAAGTATTTTTTTTAAAAAGGGGCGGTTAATCCGCCCTTTTTTATTGTATAGTATATAAATGAAGATCCTTTTATATTTTTTTATCAATAATACTGTTGCCTGCGATGCTCTATGCATCTACCTGCGTCTCCTGCCATGAAGGTATAAAGCCCCCCAGTGAAAGTCATAACTTTGCCTGTATAGACTGCCACGGAGGGGATAATACTAACCCTGACAAAGATCGATCACACAAAAAACATGATAGGCGGTAAAAACCCGTCAGACCCGACCGTATGGGATAAAACCTGTGCATCCTGCCATGAAAACCAGCACAAAAGGATGAGCTCGTCCCTTATGTATACCACTACGGGTATGATTAAAAAATACCTTTTACGCATGGGGTAACCACGAAAAGGTTCTCGCATCCGTAAAAGGAGCAGTTGTCTTTGACAAAGACGGAAATGAATTAAAGCTGGAAGATGTTGTAGATATGGAAGAGTTGCCTGCCGATCTGTATCGCAAACTCTGCGGAGTGTGTCACGTCAGTTTCAGCAAGATGGGCGGATACGATACCGCACATTCCACAGGCTGTGCCGCCTGCCACTTCCGATACGATTCAGACCTGAAATATAAAGGTGAAGATAAGGCTATGGCAGGTAAGAAGCCGTATGCCAGCACCCATGAGATGCTGAAAGTTCCTGACGGTGATCAATGCTATGCATGCCACAACAGAAGTGGACGGATTTCACTCACCTATAACGGTCAGGCTGACCTTGAGACTGGCTTAGTCCCCACAGATAAGGGGATGCCTGCAAGTGTCACAAGCGGACTCAGAAACCTGACCTCCATCCATGCGGATATTCATGCGAAGGCAGGGATGGACTGTGTGGACTGCCATACATCAAGAGATATCATGGGGGATGGATACGCCTATGAAAACCTCTATAATCAGATCGAAATATCCTGTGCAGACTGTCACGGTGACGAAAAGAGCCGTCCTGCATATGAAGAGATAACATCAGAAGCTGATTCACCGCTTCTGGAATCCAGAAATTATATTAAAAAAAGCAAATTTCGGCGATAAAGCCGTTTTAACTAAGAAGAAGCGTATGTATTCGAATGTATTCTTCGAGTCGGGCGAAGTTGTATTATACACCAAAGACAAAGGGTTAAGGCTCGTGTCCAAGGTTATAACAGGCACTCAGGAGCATGAGGTATACGGACATGATAAGCTTGAGTGTTATTCCTGTCATTCAAAATCTGTTCCTCAGTGCTACGGCTGTCATACGAACGTCGACATGGGGAAGAAGCAGATAGATCCGCTGAAAGGTGTGGAGACACAAGGCTTTTTCAGCGAGAAGGAAGATTTGCGGACACTATACCCTTTCCCTCTTGCAGTGAACGAGCGTGGAAACATATCGCCTGTAACACCGGGCTGTCAGACATTCCTGTCCATCTCATACAACGGTCAGGAGGTTCAGAAGGGTGAAGCACCGCTATACAAGGGTGAAAAAAAAGCTGAAATTTGCCCCGTTTTATTCCCATAATACGGCAAAAAAGGCCGTAACCTGTAGTGAGTGTCATACCAATCCTTATTTCGCAGGGTTGGGGCAGGGGATTATCAGTACAAAGAACGGGCTGGACGTGACCAGTGCGGTTATTTGCGAGACGTGCGATAAACCTCTGGATGCACTTTCAGAGGTGCAAAATTCCGATAAAAATGATATGAGTGCTGTTGTACGTGAAGGGAGCAGAGCTTTAGAGATGACTGAACTGAAACGGATGTTTAGTGCAAATTTATGTATCACCTGCCACGAGAAGGGTGAACGAAGGATATATGGTAAAAAAGATTAATTATACTGCTGTTCTTAATGACTCTGTGCACAAGCCTCTCTTACGCAAATGAGTGTGCCGAATGTCATGCTGAGATTAAGGTAGACCACTTCAAGGCAAGTTGTACCGACTGTCACGCCAAGAATGAAAAAAAACATTTCAGCAGGGCAGCGGATTTCAAATCCTCTGCTTCGGGATGTATGCAGTGCCACAGTGAATACGAATCGATGCTGACTTCAAAGATGCACACCAGAGCTGATGAAAAAAAATCATGGGCGGCTGAGACTTTTAAGAAATACGATAACAAATTCTTCGACAAGAACTGCTCCGGCTGTCATGTGAGCTCCTGCTCTGATTGCCACGGAGTGCATAATATATCCAAGCCGCAGACGGATACCTGTCTGACCTGCCATAATAACCACGCTACAGGTGTGGATTACACAGGCTATGCCCCTAGACCGCAGGCGGATAAATATCAACGTGGCAAGGTGATAGACGACAAACACTATCTAAAGATGCTCCCTGATATTCACTTTGAAAAGGGGACGAGCTGTGCCGATTGCCATAGCATGAAAAGCCTCGCCAAAGGGGAGAGCTCTTCAAAGAGTTGCGTAAGCTGTCACAAGCCTGATAATAAAATTCCTGAACACAATAACCATGGACGGCTTGAGTGTGAAACATGCCACTCGGCTTGGGGCTACAGCGAGCTGGGGACTTATTATCTGAAGTTTGATAATAGTCAGAAACGTTATCAGCAGTTCGCCTCAAGGCTTGAGCCTGTCAGCAGTGAAGTCGTGAAATCGGCTGTACTGCATGAGTATCAAGCCCCTGTGATGGGTGTGAATGACGAAGGCAGGATATCTGCGATAAGACCGTTCATCACTTTGATTTCTCAATGGAAGGGGAATGAAGTCGTAGTGGAAAACAAAATAGTATCCAAAAGCTGGGGTGCTTACTCTCCTCATACCACAAGGCGTGGTGTCAGAGGGTGCGAGTCCTGCCATGATAATGACAAGAGACTGATGAATATGACAAAAGAGGATGATACCCTCGACCTGCGAAGGGACGGGATAGATATGGATACTTTCTGGAATAAGCAGGGGCAGGAAGTTTATAACGGAAGATTTCTGACAGATGCAGAGATAAAAAACAATCAAAACAAAAAACCGATATATATAAGAAACTGACGATAGAAAAAATGGCAGAAATTGCTGGAGAGGATGAAATGATCAGTCGAAGAGGGTTGCTCAGATCGATAATTGCTGCTCCTTTCATCTTTTTTTTGACGGGGAAGTATCTCTTTCCGCCGTCTTCCGCCAAAGGTGTTTTGGTGGAGATAGAATCTGACAAACTTCCGAAAGGGGGGGGCTATGGTTTTCCCTGAGGAGAATATCATATTGGTAAGGTCAGATCAGGAAGTGGTCGCTTTCTCTCTGGAGTGTACTCATCTGGGATGCACTCTCGCTTTGAAAGGGGAGGAGTTTGCCTGTCCGTGTCACGGTAGTAAATTCGCTCTGGACGGTACGGTTCTTAAAGGTCCTGCTGCCAGACCTCTGGATAGATATGTTGTCAAGTCTGAAAAAAAATATGCTGCAAATACTTGAAGGTAAGATAAATGTTTGAACATTTTTTTTATGCATATGTTGCCGAAAAAAGGTGAATGAGAACGGAGTAAAGCTTAAACCCACATTCTATCTGGGAGCTTTGCTTGTTGCTCTATTTATATTTCTATCTATAAGCGGATTGCTTCTGCTTTTTTACTATACGCCTGAAAGATCACAGGCATTCGGTTCGATTCTTTTTTCTTGAAGAGAGGGTATTTCTGGGGAGTTTTTTTCAGAAGTTTCCACAGGATGAGTTCCCACATATTCCTGCTGGTTTTATCTGCACATCTTTTGCGTGTTATCTTCTGCGGAGGGTATAAAGTGCGGACTTACAGCTGGCGGTTGGGGCTTATCATCTTTTCACTTATTATCTTCGAGGCATATGCAGGGTATCTTCTGCCTATGGATCAGCTCAGCTGGTGGGCTGCGAAGACTGGACTTGAGCTTATGAAGAGCCTGCCTTTCGGCGGTGTTCTGGAGTCTGTTTTAGCACCTGACGGTATAGGAAGCCGTTTGACTCTGACCAGATATTTCGCTCTGCATGTTGTTATTATCCCTGCTTTTTTTTGCTGGTTCTGGTGTCTGTTCATATGTTTGCCGTACGCAGACAGGGGCTGGCAATAGACGGCGACAGGGTAAGTGTTGATGAGCTGGTGAAGAGGCTTAAAATCGTCATGGCTATGCTGTTTATTTTTTTTGTAGTTGCTTTGTCATTAGTATTCGGAGCTCCGCTGACGCTTGAAGCGGATCAGACAGCACCGCCTAATCCTGCAAAGAGTGCGTGGTTTCTCCTCTGGCTGCAAGAGATCGTAAGCTGGGAGACATGGTATATTAATTTCATTTTACTGATATACGTCGCTATGTTTTTTCTACCAGAGCTTTCGAGACGCAAATCAGGCTTTGGCTGGTTCAGCTCAGATGACAGACCCGTGTGGGTGTCAGTGGTCATTTTAACTTTAATAATTCTGGTTCTCACTATAATAGGCATGTTTTTTTTCAGGGGGGGCGGATTGGTCATTCGGCTTGTATTTATCCTGATACTGCTTTCTGCCGTCTCCTTTGCAGGTACTTGCATCAATTGCCATAAAGAGCATTATGCCGAGATCGGTACTTGTGCGTCCTGTCACAGAGGGGACGACCGTTCATCCAGAGAGAACATCGCCCATGCAGGTCTTATCACCTCTATTTATGCCGACTTCACTATGAATACGGGGAGCGTGAATAACGGACAGAGGATAGCGGACAAGGCTAACTGCAGGAGATGCCACACAATAGGCAATAAAGGCAACAGACTGGCGTTCAGCTGAGTGAGTCGGCATCGAAGAGTAGCGGCGAATTTCTGAAAGAGAGCATCGAAAAGCCTAACGAGTTCATGCCGGATTTCAGACTTAAAACAGCTGATACCATCGATACGGTAAAATATCTGCTGAGTTCTTCCGACACCAAAACGGATAATATAAGAAAGCCATACGTGGTATATATTCAGAAACAAGAGGACATCTTTGATAAGAAATGCGGCGGATGCCATAAGGCATTGATCGTGCGAAGCGGTTCGACAGGGAGAGGGGATCAGGGTCCTAATCTCTCAGGTCTGGGTACTGAATATTTCAGATCGGGAGTTTTGAAACCTGACGAAATCTGGACAAAAGAGAGCTTGAAAAAGTGGGTGGAGAACCCCAGAAAGATAGATCCTCTCAGTCCGATGCCCCCCGTGAAATTGACGGAAAAAAGAATTACTCTATATCTATAAACTGCTTGACTATTAATTAGTTGTTTCAGCAAGAATTCCTTATTCTATAATAAAGATTGTTCACAGAATAATACCGAGGTATCATTAAATGTGAGCACTTTATTATTTATGGGGTTCTATATGAGAAAATTGATCATATTATTGTTAGTGATGTTACTTTGCTTCATATCGGCTTATGCCGATGGCGGTATCGGTGTTATAAAAAACGCTAAAAGGCGATGTTGAGATCATTCGTACAGGTAAGAGTATAAATGCATCTGCCGGGATGAATTTGAGTGAAGGGGACTTGGTAAAGTCGAAGGATAAAAGCTCCATCGGTATAGTTTTTGAGGACGGGACAATCTTTTCACTCGGTGCAAATACAGAAATCATAATCAGTAAATATCTTTTCCAGCCTAAGAGTAATGACTACTCTATGGAGATAGATATGAAAAAAAGGGAAAGCTATATATGAATCAGGCAGGATGGGTAAACTAGCCCCTGAGAAGATAAATATCCACACCCCTAAGGCAACCATCGGCGTTCGCGGTACTAAGTTTCTTATAAGGGTGGATTAAGATGAAAACAATTTATTTATTATTAATCATTTTGATGTTTCTTGTGGGCTGTTCAAAGACTACGGTTGTCCTTTTGCCCGATTCGAACAATCTTGTGGGGCAGGTGACTGTCTCTTCCGAATCAGGGACTCAGGTTCTGGATCAGCCGAACCAATATACGGAAGTTTCATCAAAAAAGCTCTTCTCCATCCGCTCCTGCCGTCATGGAAAAGGAGAAGATAGACGCTGATTTTAGTGATGTCATAGCGGCACTCCCATTGAGACCTGTCAGTTTTTTTGCTCTATTTTAAGTTCGGCACGTCGGATTTGACAAAGGAATCTGAGGAGATGCTCCCTGAGATTATGGACACTATACGTGCCAGAGAGGTATGCACTGTGAGTATCATTGGGCACTCGGATACCATGGGACCTGAAGAATATAATATTAAACTCTCATATCAGAGAGCTAAGATGATAAATGATCTCCTTGTTGATAAAGGGGTAACATGCGACAAGATGACCGTCAGTTCTCACGGAGAGAATGACCAGCTGGTAAAAACAGGTGATGATGTCAGTATGCCTAAGAACAGACGTGTTGAAATAATGGTTAAATAGTTTGTAAATGGAAAACTCGAACAGCAGGCTGGTCAAATTAGTTTTAAACGAGAAGCTGAGCAGAAGGCTTATGCTTTTTGCAGGTATTTTGAGCATGCTTATTGTTATTTATCCGATAGTTACAGGTGATGATTATTATCAGAAGCTGGAATACAAGGTTTATGACTATCTTGTGAGCTCGCTGCCTGATACAGAGCCGTCGCCATTGATTGCTGTTGTGAATATCGACAATAAGAGCTTGCAGGAGCTTGGTCAGTGGCCGTGGCCAAGATACAGGTTTGCCGCTCTTTTGAAAGAGATAGCATCCTCCAATGCCGCCGCTGTCGGGATAGATGTTATATTCCCCGAAGAGGATCGAACCTCAATTAAAAACCTTCTAAAACTGTATAAGGATGATTTTGACCTTGACCTCGAAATAAACAACCTGCCTGAAAGGTTTGATGACAATGATGGCTATATGGCTCAGGTTTTGTCCCGTGGTCCATTTGTCCTTCCAAATTATTTTATTTTTGATCCCGAGAGACAGCACAAAATCAAGCCGAATATTGAGCCTTTATCCATAGGTAAGAGGAGTGCTGATGAAGCATTCTTTGATGCTGATAATGTTCTTACTAACCTTGATAGGTTTAACAATGCCGCAGGTGCTACAGGCTTTTTTAATTCCATGACAGATGTTGACGGTGTGACGAGACGTGTGCCCGTCCTGATGAATTATAATTCCGAGACGTACCCTTCTCTGGCTCTCAGCACTTTTATGCAGGCATTCTCCATAGATAAGATCGATATAAGCGACACCCCATACGGGATTAATATGGACATTGGAGGACGACAAATTCCTCTTAATAATGACGGAACTGTAATGTTCTCCCTTGGCAGCAGAGATAAGCAGCATGAACACTATTCTGCTGTGGATGTATTGCAGGGTAAAGTTGAAGCGGATGCGTTTGTCGGTAAGATCGTATTTGTAGGTGCTACGGCAACAGGGCTTGATGATCTGCACAGTACAGCGGAAGAGACCTATATGCACGGTGTGGAGGTGCATGTCGGATTTGTAGATAATCTGCTGAATGGCAGCTTTATACGGATTCCTGCATGGAGCAATATAGGGAGTATCCTGTATCTTCTTGTAGCAGGCTTGCTGGCATCTGCATTTTTCAGCAGAGGCCGCTCCCTTTATCTAATATTTGTAATGCCCGTGGTTATGGCTTTGATAGTTGGGGCATCTTTTGTGTTTTTATACTATTCGAAGATATATATATCACCCACCCCTGCCGTTATCTCTGTCTCTCTTGTGTGGATCGTTGTTACAGGGCTGAGTACATACATAGAGGAAAAAACGCTTATACATACGAACCTGTCAGCTTACTGACGCTCAGGCTGTTGCGATTAGGAGCATGGCAAGTGTGGCAGAGACGAGAGATCCAGAGACGGGGAAGCATATTTTCAGAACTCAGAATTATGTGAAACTGCTAGGGGAGTATTTATACGGGCAGGGTGAGTATAAGGGGGCTTTGACCAAAGAATCGATACATCAGATGTATCTGTCTGCACCTCTGCATGATGTGGGGAAGGTGGGTATCCCCGATGAGATACTGCTAAAACCCGGCAGGCTGACAGACGAAGAGTTTGAGATAATGAAGACCCATGCAATCCTTGGCGGAGAGATTATATCAAGGGGCGGAGCAGAGACTGAGGACGGCAGTTTTCTCAGCTATGGTCGGCTGATAGCAATAACTCACCACGAGAAATGGGACGGTTCAGGATATCCTAACGGTCTGAAAGGGGAAGAGATTGACATAGCGGGCAGGCTGATGGCTGTTGCTGATGTTTATGACGCTTTACGCTCCAGAAGAGTATATAAAGAGCCGTTTTCCCATGAAAAAATCACGTGATATTATGATCGAAGGTAAGGGTACGCATTTCGACCCAAAGATTATAGACGCTTTTCTCGCTGTGGAAGAGGAGATAAAGAAGATATCTATAGAGTATGAGGATGATTGATCATAAATAATTCACAAGAGGGCTTAGGGATTTTGCATGTGCCTTCAGCTTGTCGATGATATCAACCGTATGTTTTTGTCTTATGCGTTCTATAGGACCTGATATAGACAGAGCACCGAACAGATTTCCTTTCTCATTAAACACAGGTGCTGCCAGAGCCGCGAAATATGCTTCCCTTTCGCCGAATGAGGCGGCATAGCCAGACTCTTTTATATCTGCAAGGTCGGTGTCGGTTTGAGCCAGCATTATCTTCCCTGCCGCCCCTTTATCCAGAGGCATAACCTGTCCGATGGTTACAGTGTGGCGTAGGGGTGAGTTGCTCTCTATACGCATGATGCAGCGTCTCTTATCCGTATCTTTCATATACAGGCATACGGTCTCTTCACTGAATTTTCGTACACTGTCGAGTATCTGCCAGACAGAGTGGTAAACACTGTTGCCTGAAACGTATATGCCTGCTGTTTCAAGCATTTTCAAGCCGAGACGGTATCTGTTTGTTCCGGAATTTTTTTTACTGAGGAAGCCCTGACTGCAAAGGGTTTCAAGAAGCCCCTCCAGAACCTCCTCAGTATTATCGATTCTTGTTTTCAGCTCATCAAAAGATAAGTCTATGTCCTGTGCCGTAAAGCAGCTTATTATCCTGAGTGCGGTTTCCACACTCGATTTGCAACTATCCAACGCATTACTCCCAAATTAGTTATCCAGTATAATGATACCATGTTTTTTTTGGTTTCATGCAGTGTAATTTACATTACAGGAATGCTGGCATAGCCTTGGTTGTGATAGCCGAGCAGGGACATGAATGTGTTGTTCACTACCTTTATGCCGGGGATCACTTCATATTTTGTATTTTTTTTGAATAGATTGAGAGCTATTGAGCAAGCTTCCATCTTTACGCCTGAATCAAGAAGCTCCATTATGGACTGCTTAATTACATTCATAGTTTCAACCTGCTCATCAGTCATGCCTGTGTAGTCTGTCTTAAGGAAATCCACGGATTTGCCTCTGAATGCCAGAATTATGTCGGGTGTCATGCCGTTTGCCGCTATGTCTGCGTGGGTCTTTTTTGATTACTTTCAGGTAAAGGACTAATGCCTTGTCGCTTTTCAGATTGATGTCGAAGAGCAGTTTCCCCTGCTTGAATCCGGACAGAGCGTCATTGTCATTGAATGAGCTCGCAAATACACTCGGGACTACCATCATGATCATTATGATCTGAAGTAGGAATAATTTAGATACTTTTTTTTCATATTTAACTCCTTGTGTTAAAGAACGAACGTTCGTTCTGTTATTTTGTTAAAAAAAAATCTACTTACGGATACCTTGATACGCACCTGACCAGAGATCCTCTGCAAAAGATGCCAAACCGGTGTCGGTCACTCCGTCCAGTTTCAGGTTTATCATACGGATAGCTCCGCCGAAAAGCAGTGAAACTGCCACAACTGTATCCATCTCTTTTATCTTTCCTGCGGCCATGCCGTCACTTGCATATTCCTGCATCATGATAAACGGCGAGGAAGAGCATATGGGCTTAACTTCCGGCATGAATTCTTTATGTTTTGCGTAAAAAAATATACTGCATCTTTAAGGGCTGTTCATCGGTCTTTTGCAGCAGGGATTTTGTTATGGCGAGCCCCCTCGTTTCAAAGGTATCGTTTTGTTCCAGAGCTTCTCTCAGTATGGAATCAAGCCAGTCGACCATTTCATCATAAAGGGCTGAGGCTATCTCTTCTTTATTTTTGAAGTGATGATATATCCCGCCGATACTGACATTCGCCTCTTTTCTGATGTCCTGTAGTGAGGTGTTGAAATATCCCTTGTCGGAGAAGAGCCTCAGTGCCGTATCTATAATTTTTTTTCTTAAAATCTGTTTTCATACCTTTACCGAATGATCGTTCGCTTTTTTTTTATATAATAGCTTTATCGCCTTCAAAGTCAAGCATTTCAGTATTGTTGACACGTATATTTGATTAAGATATAATTGTCAATGAATAATAAAACAGCTTTATACTATCTTTTATCGGGTGCTAGTTACTATCAAACAATGGATAGAGAAAAAACGTTCAGTCCTGATTAAAAAAGAAGTAAATAGAGAAATAGAATACTTTTTTTGAAAAAAAGATACGTCAGGCTAGAGCTTGGCATGAAAGATATTTCCCTATACTTATCGCTGTTTTTTAGCATGAATCTGCTTGCCCGAAGGATAGAGAGGAGGCTTTCTCACCTATATTCTCAGTGCAATGTTAAGTATTCCAGATTTGCACCTGCTACACTCCTTGCCCTTCGTGAATACAATAATAATCAATCAAGTTTTGTCGTTGATGTAGAACCTCTGGTGTTTCTGAAAGATCTTGTTTACGAGCTGAATGAGAAAGTGAATGAGCATTGCAGAACCCATCAGTGCATCCCAGATATGGGTACGCTTATTCATTCAAACACGTCTATTGGTGTTGAGCTGGAATTTTCGAATAAGGGGCACACCGCCGGCAAGTTTTTTTGTGTCAGGCAGAGGTGACGATCTGAAAAAACTTTTCCAAGTACCATTACTATCACCTTATGAAGTTCATGTGGAGGCTGGGGGCGTATGTCGATTCCGAAGTTCCGTTTAAGCAATTCATAAGAAAAGGTGGCTTTCTGGAATACACCTTTACTAAGCCTGATGCAGTGTTTAAGCCCTCAGAGCCGCTTACTTCCAGCCCGAAGCTTGCGGCGAGCATGATTGAGGAATCTGTTAGATTCACTGCCGTCAGACCCCATAGTCTGCACGTCACTTTTCAGCTTGATGACAGGTGTAAAAGACTCCCTCAGATAGCTTTTCAGGAGATGCTTTTCCTTATGCTTTGTACCGGGCATTTTGTCAGGGGTGAGAGAGGCGTGACTGAAACCCGCATTACAGAGGGTAATATGAAAGAGTGGGCTGTTTTCAGGGAGAGGCGTAATCCGTCAGGCTGGGTCAATACTATAGAGTTCACACATATGAGGGTCAGCCGAGAATTAGTTGAACGAAAAAATTTACGAACCATCAATACTTTTGCTCCTCGCATATAAAAAACCTCTTTCAATATTCTCATATTAGCTTATATTCGGATAAGTTGCTCAAGTGGGCAAAAAGCCCGACTGTGCCTGATCTTGATGTCGAGGGGATGCTTTCGAAGGTTAAGGCAGGCTTAGATCTTGAGATAGCTTTACCGGAATATTATAAGGCTGAAGCCTTAGAGCAGATACGGGATTTGTACATATACAATACGCAAGCGATCATGGGCGATTAGGAGATTTTTTTTGGCGAAGAAATATACAGTCTTTACTTACGGTTCTCTGATGAATGGGTTCTATGGTTATAAGAAGGTTATGAAAGACGCTGAGTTTATCGGTGATGCCACTGCCGACGGCGATCTTAGGTTCTTCTGTTCTGATTATCCTGTGATGATCAAAAAAGAGGGTGGTAAGAGGTCTGTGAAGGGCGAGCTTTACCGTGTGGATGAAGATGTTATGAATGAACTGCGTAACTACGAAGGCATAGGTAATCCGTTCACGTGTTACACGGAGAAGGTTGTTAAAGCAAAAACCGAGCATGGTGATGTTACCGCCAGAGCCTTTGTAGTAATCCCGAGCATCGCTTTACCTATGAAATTTACCTCTAAAAACATCCCAGAGGGTGACTGGCGTGTTTTCAAACAATCGAAACGCCGTCTTCCGATCCCTCAGCCTCTTGTGCTGTCACTTCTTATGTTTGCGATAGGAGCTCTGATCTGGCAGGTTGGGTATATACCATTCTGAGTTTTTTGTCTGTTTTTTACTGTATCTTGTTCGTTGTAATTGTCTTAAGACTATAAACTTTCTGATTCATATCTCATTTTTTAAA
>JDSF01000058.1_pt1 | contig 93896 bp, 92 predicted proteins | sample 199441 | NCBI WGS metagenome assembly JDSF01 (sample SAMN02592751, study PRJNA231836) | bioreactor metagenome | isolation source: continuous culture bioreactor denitrification-DNRA | place: Germany: Bremen
CTATGTCTCAGAAGATAGGAAAGGTAACGGGCTTATCTTGATTCAGGATGTGAAACAAAATATCACCATCGCCAACTTAAAGAAAATATCAGACACAAGAATTATCAATCAGCATGAAGAAGTTAAGGTGGCAAAAGAGTACAAACAATCTCTTAACATCAAAACCCCATCCATTGAGCAAAAAGTCAACAATTTGAGTGGTGGTAATCAACAAAAAGTTGCAATTGGTAAATGGTTATTCGTAGAGCCCAATATTCTTATTCTTGATGAGCCAACCAGAGGGATTGACGTTGGAGCCAAGTATGAAATCTATACCATTATGAATGATTTGGTTGCTAAAGGCCTTAGCGTTGTTATGATTTCATCAGAACTTCCAGAGGTCCTTGGAATGAGTGATAGGGTCTATGTAATGGCTGAAGGACGATTAACTGGAGAGCTTCCTATTGAAGAAGCGACACAAGAAAAAATTATGGAAATGGCGACACTATAACTCCAGCTAGTTATATATTTAATAGGAGGATTCAAAATGTTAAAACAACTTAACGCAGCAATAAAGGAAAACATCCGTGACTACGGTATGTATATTGCTCTTGCATTCATCATGTTTATTTTTACAAACCTTACAGATGGTTTGTTTATGACACCAAGGGTTATATCAGACCTTATTGATATGACCGGTTATATTGCCGTTCTTTCTGTAGGAATGACACTTGTTATTGTAATTAGACACATCGACTTATCTGTTGGTTATATTGCAGGGTTCCTTGGTGCAGTAGCCGCGATTTTATCATCGAAATTCATGTTGCCACTATGGCTTATTATCATTATTATATTGGCAGCAGGGGCACTAATAGGTGCATTCTGGACAGGGACACTGGTAGCTAGAATCAAGATTCCGGCCTTCGTCGCAACACTTGCAGCTATGACTATTTTCAGAGGACTCCTAATAAGGGTTACCAATAGTGCAACCATATTCACAGGTAACGATGCGTTCAACGCTATAGGAAATGGTTACATACCTGATATTGCTGAAGTAGAAGGCTTACACATATTGACAATTATATTGGCAGCACTATGTCTTGTGGTCTTTATCATTCTTGAAATTAGAAACAGGGCAAAGCAGATTGCCTATAATTTACATGTAAGTAAACTGCCAATCTTTATCATTAAGCTCATATTTATCTCATTCATAGTAATGTACTTTATCCATAAGCTGGCAAGTTTCAAAGGTTTATCTTACACTGCAGTTATTGTTGCTGTGGTTGTAGCAATCTACAATTTTGTCACTAAGAATACGACACTTGGACGTCATATATACGCAGTTGGTGGTAATCCAGAAGCGGCAGAATTATCCGGCATAAGTGTTAAGTTCATTACATTTGTGGTATTTGGATCCATGGGAATGTTGTCTGGACTATCCGGATTACTTTTTACAGCAAGACTTCAATCAGCTACACCAACTGCTGGAATGGGCTTTGAGTTAGATGCAATTGCAGGTGCTTTCGTTGGTGGTACTTCAGCATCTGGTGGTATAGGTAAAGTTACAGGTTCCATCATAGGGGCATTAGTTATGGCTTCACTAACAAAAGGAATGGACTTAATGAATGTTGGTGTATCTTACCAATATATTATAAGAGGTCTGGTTCTAGTGGCTGCAGTTGTGTTTGATGTCCAAACAAGAACAATGAATAAGAAGTAAGAAGAAATAAAGTAAGAATCAATAAATTATGAATCAATAAATCAAGAATCAATAAATAAGTGTTAATAATAAGCTTTAATGAAAATGGGGTGCAGCAATGAAAAAATTCAGGATAACCAACATTAGTACATTAGTACCGATGCTGTTTTCACTATTGATTGTCTTTGTCATTGGGATTGGGGGACTTTCTTATTACATGACAGACACAATCATGGAGATTTATGACTTATCCAACAACATTGCAGACATACGTGATAACTTAATGGAAGCCACATCAGAAGGTAATAATTTTCTCAAAAGCGATGACGATGAGTATATTGCCACTGTCAAAGGCTATATATTTGCTATGTTTGATGCAATTGAGGAAGCCAGACTTCATACAGATTCAGAAGAGATGACATTGTACCTAGATGCCATACAGGTAGAGGTGGAAGATTATCTCAGTAAATTCAACTACTTTGTCACCATACTTGAATACCAAGATGAAACAAGCAACTTTAGTGATCGAATAGAACCAATCGCAGAACGGATCAAAGAGAATGTGACGATGGCTAGGGCACATTCTGTTGAAAGACTTGAGGCAACTTTGAGGGAAAGTCTTAGGTTAACCTTAACAGTGGTTGGTGTTATTGCAATTATTGGCATTGTATTCATGACCATCCTTGTTTTGTCTATGAGGCGGGCAATGAATGAAGTTCAAAGTAAGTTGAAAGAAGCCACACAAAGTGGTGATTTAACCACGGTCATCAATGTAACCAGCAAAAATGAGTTCAAGGACATTGGTGATTCCATCAACCAGTTCATCTCCAGTCTCAGTCAAGTGGTGGAGGCAGTTAATGGTGCTAGTCATAGCATCTACGAAGACTCCAATCAGATTGAACATAGGTTACTGACACTGGATGATGACATTCTTAACATGTCAGGCACACTAACTCAATTGACTGACGGTACAAAGAAGACCAGTGATGCAACACAAGACGTCAATGCCCGTATAGAAGAAATAGTGGCAGCGACTAATGTGATTTCGGAAGAAATCAAACAAGGTACAGAGGAAGCTCAGGAAAGTAATGTGAGAGCTTCGGCGCTTGGAAGGAAAGTAGAGGGGAAAATTATCAGTGCTAAGGAAGTCTATGAGTCTTCCAAAGTACATATAGAGAAATCTCTTGAGAAATCAAGAGAAGTACAAAAAATCAGTCTTCTAACAGGTACTATACTAGAGATTGCAGAACAAACCAATCTTCTGAGTCTGAATGCTGCTATTGAGGCGGCTAGGGCAGGTGAGGTTGGTAAAGGATTTGCTGTTGTAGCAACTGAGATTCGCAAACTGGCTGAAACATCCAGTCGAAGTGCATCAGAGATTCAGCAGATGTCCGATGAAATAGTGGCTACGGTAAGCGACATGGCTAAAGAGATAGAGACAATCATGGCCTTCTTTGAGGATGATGTTATGAGTGATTATAAGGACATGCTCCTGGTAAGCCAGGAATATAGTGGTGATGCAGTCAAGTTCCAAGAGAAACTGAACCAGATATTTACATCCTTTACTGAGGTTTATGATGCGACAGAAGAGTTGTCTGTTAACATTAACGACATATCAGAGACCATGTCAGAAAGTGCCATTGGTCTTGAGGATATCTCAAAACAATCTGAGAGAATCAAAGAAGGATCAGGTGTCATTAAGACATCCAAGGAGACCTCCAATCTCTCCATTGATGCCCTCAAAGAAGTTATTAGTGTGTTTAGTGTGTAACAGTAAAGCCGTCACCGCAAGGTGGTGGCTTTTTTGTTGTCCAGCAAGCGAAGCGTAGCCGCTTTGTTCTTGCACTCATACATTTTCTGTAATAGAATTGACCTATGAAAAGTCATAAAACCATAAAAAACAATAGAATTTCCAGCATACCAATGGCCATTAATTTAGCACTAGGTCTGACGATATTGCTAATACTTCTTGCTGGTTGTACACGTGAGAATAAGGATTCAATTGTGGATAATCAAGGTAGTTTGGAAAGAAATATAGCAAAAGTCTATAAAGAGGCAAAACCAATTGTAAGGCAATTAAATGAGGCACTGATTGCTGAGGACAAGGCTTTAATCTATGAGGCGGTTGAAGCCTTAAAGTTAAGTTTTGGAGAATGGGCAGGTAAGCCAGAAGAAGAGCCCAGATATTATCAATCAAGTTATCCAGATAAGCAATGGGCAAATGAGGATATCAGCTTATACTTAGCAAGTTTGTTGAAGCGCATTGAAGAAGATGCCTATCTTGGCAATGGTATTTATTCTAAACCAGGTGAACCGACTGGACCTCCACCAATGGTTCGCAGCACAGGCTACATGGTCTCTGGTTTGTCAAAGCTGATATCAATATATGAAGTCAATGAAGAAAGTGCAATCGCAAATGACAAAAGCATGTTTTGGACTAATAATCATCAGATGTCTGAGTATGAGTCCAGATTAATTGAAAGTGCTGACTATCTACTGGAAGTCCAAAGAGATAATGGTTTGTTTCCTTTTCCAAACATTCTTGGTCATGGCACACAATTTGAAAGGGCTTTGAAAGCCTTAAAAGAGAAGAAGCCTGAAGCATTCGAGGATGATTGGGTTATTGAAGATGATGGTAGTGGAGGAAGCCAGTTTAACACCAGTGTTAATGGTATCGCATTAATTGATGCATATCTCATAACTGGGGATGAACGTTATTTAGAAGGTGCAAAAAAAGCGGCTGATTATTGCCGTTCAATGAGACTGTATCAGAACTGGAACTATAATGCCTTTTCAGTTGAACTCCTAGCAAGGTATTATGATGTGACTAAGGACAAGACTTATCTTGACAGCGCAATACATAAATGTCGTCTTGGGGTTCTACCAGGGCAAATGGATAATGGACGTTTTGTGGACCCTCATAATGCCAAGCAAGTGTATCATATTATTCTAATGAAATCCATGATGACACTCTATGACGTATTACCGGAAGGTGATGATTTTAAGAATGAACTTGGTCAGGCCATTTATAGTGGCATGACCAATTTAATCAATGAGATTAATGACAATGGAATGACATCTATTAATGCTGTGACAGTCATAGTTATGAATGCTGGAGGCATGGAGGAGTATGCCAACATCTATGATATGGGCTTAGACAAAGATAAAGAGAAAGACAAAGATGAAGCTTAAGCCATATAGATAATGTTACAATTGATAAATCATTAAGATTAATCACCGATGTCCTTTTCGAATCCTCTGACTATGGTACTGTCAAGTTCAAACCAATTGATACGGAGATTCTACCAATTATAGAATTATACAGACATTACTTAGAGCCCTAATATGAATGGCAGTTCATATCAGGCTCTATATGAAGGGTGTAATTATGGAGGTAATTACAATTTGGCTATTTCATCAAGGAAGGCATTAATTGGTTGGTTACCAACAAGTTCCAAGCTATCATTAATGACAATCTTTGGAACGCTTGAAACATTGTGTTTCATTGACAGCTCGTTGAAGGTCTGTGCTTCAACCATTTCTGCATCGATGTGTGGGTTCATCAGTGCTAACTTATGAGCCTTTTGAACTGCGCCTGCACAGTGTGGACAAGCAAGGGTTACAAAGACTTTGATGTTGACATCTTTGTCGATGGCTTCGATTTGACCTTTCAGTGGTTCAGGCACTTCGCTTACAAGGCCTGAAGTTTCAAGGATGGCTGGAATGAAAGAATTGATTTCATGACCAGCAGGGATACCATTGAATTTCATACCATGGTATTGTCGGTTGGCATCAAGCATGACTATACTTGGTACCATCTGAACGTTGTAGAGCTTGGCAATCTCACTGTCTCTATCCATGTCATAAACTTCAAGCTTAATCTTATCACTAAGCTCAGTGACCTCTTCCATATAAGATTGTGTTTGGTCACAGCTTTCGCAGCCATTGTTATCTACAAATAGTGCAATGGTCATTTCGTTAGGCATATCAGCAAAGATTCCTTTTAGTTGAGTACTGAGTTCTTCATTAAACATTTTTGACATAATAATTCCTCCTATGAATTCGTATAATCTGGTTTGGTGTAGGGCTTGGGTATTAACTTCTTATGATTAGCATGTAACACAGGGTTGCAAATCCTCATCGAGGATATTGGCATTGAGATACTCATTGGCTGCTAGTGCAGCAGTAGCACCTTCAGCGGTTGCGATAATAATTTGCTTGTAAGGTGTTGTTGTCATGTCGCCTGCAGCATAGATGCCAGGGACGTTGGTCCTTAATTTATGATCTACTATGACTTCACCATGGTCCGTTAACTCAACCACATTCTTAAAGTCATTGGTATTAGGTATATGGCCAATCTCGATAAAGATGCCATCACCATCTATGGTTCTAATCTCATCAGTCGTCTTATCTTTGACAAGAACACCGGTCACAATATCATCACCAATAATCTCAAGTATCTGATGTTCAAGAAGTACAGTGACATTGTCTTTTGTTTCAAGCTGGTCAAGTAAAATCTTGTCAGCTCTAAACTGGCTCCTATGAACGATGGTTACTGTCTTAACGACTTTGGCAAGGTCTATAGCAGCTTCTACAGCGGCATTACCACCACCTGCAACAAGGACGTCTTTGCCTTTGTATAGTGGTGCATCGCAGATTGCACAGTAGGCAACACCGCGACCGTTGAACTCTTCTTCACCAGGTACCTGCAGTTTCCTAGATTGGCTACCTGTTGCTAGAATGACTGTTCTAGTTCTCACTTGGCTATCATACTTAAGTGAAGTGTATGAATGCCAGTTTCGGTGGTAATGTCAACAACCATCTTGAACTTTAGGATAGGGACTTCAAGGGCTTTGACATGAGCCACAAACTTGTTAACCAATGCTTCACCTTCAAGTGTTTCATAACCTAAGTAATTCTCAACCACTGAGGTATTAACAACTTGGCCACCTAACATTCCTGCAATAATACCAACATGGTTGCCTTTGCGTTTTGAATAGAGTGCTGCATTAAGACCTGCTGGGCCACCACCTATGACAATTACGTCAAACAGATCATCTTGGTTAAAGGTGACTTCTTTCTGTGTTTGTACATCCATATTGAGGTTAAAGTCTAACATAATCATCTCTCCTTTTTCTGGGGACGGAACTTGAATTCCTGTTTTGAATTTATGCCCATTCTCATGGGCAGTATGTTTTGTGATAATCATAACTTATCAAGTAAATTATGAAGCGAGCTATACATATAGCATATAGTTATTAATAGTCACTACTGATTCAATATCTTACACACAGTTGATTCTGACAATCCTCCAAATACTTGGCCAATAGATTTAAGTGACAGAGTAGAGTTTTGTCTAATTTCTTTTATAAGGATATTGCGTTGTTCCTTATCTTTGAGAAAAGCTTCAGGTGTTACCATGCTTTGCTTAGCTACTTCGTCAATCTTAGCGTTAACTTGATCAACTGTGCTAAGGCATTCTGTGCAAGTGGATTCAATGCTATCATTACAAGGTGTAATCTCTGAGCTACAAAAGCTATTATAACCACCGTCAACATCCATACAAGCTCTGATATTTTCTCTAACATCTTCAAGCTCCTGAGTGTTGGTGATAGGGGTACTCTTGTATCTGTCTTTAAAAAGTTTACCTTCACATACAGCATGCATGGCATAAGGAATGTTGATGCTCTTCATAATCTTGGATAGGTCACCACCATTAACATCAATAATCAAATGATAGATGTCATCTGACTGAGCACAGTATTCTAGAACCTTACAGTTAAATTTGTTCACTGTCTTTTGTAAGATACCTATAAAGTAGTCTCTATCCTCGTTGTCCATAAACAAAGGCCGGCAGCCACTACTTTTTTGTGTAATATAATAGGTCCCAAAGGCTTCTTTGACTCTTGCCTGTCTAGCCATCACTATCACTTCCTTGACTTCATCATAATACAGATTCAAGAAAAAGTCAAGTACCGTCCCCAAACTTTTTCAATGGGTGGTAAAGTTACTCTATCAGATATAGTACTCCAGGAGGTGAGGCAGTGGTAAGCAGTGATTTAACACTAATTGTCGAGAATTCCCCTTCCTCTAAATTACCTAATTCACAGAGTGAAAATGTAGGTAGTGGGATGAATCGATGTTTCTAAAGCGTTACGTGGCTTAAAGTGGGGTATACTTGATAAATGACGTGGCAGAAAAAAGTGCAAAACTTAAGTACTACTCAAATGACCGGATGCACCATATATTCAGCAAATCAAACATGATATAATTGAGTCAGTCGTAAGTTACAGAAAGGCTGATTATATCATGATTATGGATACTAATGCACATTCAGTGTTTTTGCTGAACTATCACTTAATATTAGTGACAAAATACAGACGTCAGGTCTTTGACGATGTTATATCTGAGCGAGCTAAGGAGATATTTCTATACATTTGTTCCAACTACCATATAACATTGTTGGAGTGGAACTGTGACGCTGATCATATCCAGACTTTGTTCAAAGCCCATCCAAAAACTGAAATCAGTAAATTTCTCAATGCTTATAAAAGTGCAAGCAGTCGTTTGCTGAAAAAAGAATACCCTGCTATCCGTCAGAAATTATGGAAAGAAAAGTTTTGGTCACAAAGTTTCTTTCTAATAACCACTGGTGGTGCACCTCTTGACCTTATAAAGTCATACATTATAAGTCAGGGGGAGAAGTCTTGAACAAAGCTTACAAATTCAGGCTATACCCTAACAAAGAACAACGTGAGTTCTTTGCTAAGACCTTTGGGTGTTGTCGCTTTATCTACAATAAGATGTTGGAAGATAAAATCAAACACTATGAGTTAACAAAGAAGATGTTAAGGAACACACCAGCTATGTACAAGAATCGGTATGAGTGGCTAAAAGAAGTAGACTCCTTAGCATTAGCCAATGTACAGTTGCATTTGGAAAAAGCCTATAAGAATTTCTTCCGAGACAAAAAAGTCGGTTTTCCTAAATTCAAATCCAAAAGAAATCACCATCAAAGTTACACTACCAACAATCAAAGAGGAACCATACACATAAAAGATGGTTTCATAAAAGTACCAAAACTAAAGAGTACCATCAAAATCATACAGCATAGAGAAATAGGTCAAAGCGAACAAATCAAATCGGCCACCATCAGCCAAACTCCGACTGGCAAATATTATGTCAGCATATTGGTAAACTACCATAAAGAAGAAAAAGAAGTGATTGAAGAAATTAAAGAATTTGACCCAAGCAAAGTGATTGGCCTTGACTATTCCATGAAAGAACTCTATGTCAACAGCCGTGGAGAACATGCAGGATATCCAAGGTACTATAGACAAAGTCTGAAACAGTTAAAAAGAGCAGGGCGAAAACTTAGCCTTTGTAAAAAAGGCAGTAACAACTATAACAAACAGCGTCTAAGAGTTGCTAGATTGCACGAAAAAATTGCTGATCAAAGAAAAGATTTTCTCCACAAGCAAAGTAGACAGATAACCAATGACTACGAGATTGTAGTGGTAGAAAGCCTTGACCTAAAGGCTATGAGCAAAACATTGAAACTAGGTATGAGTATAGCTGATAATGGCTATGGAAGATTTGTAGAATACCTAAGCTACAAATTACGTGATGAAGGCAAGGTACTTGTCAGAGTGGATAAATGGTATGCTTCATCAAAAATATGCAGTTGTTGTGGAAAAAAGAAAGAAGAATTACCATTATCTGAGAGAGTCTTCAGTTGTGAGTGCGGAAATACAATCAACAGAGATGTCAATGCCGGTATCAACATAAAAAATGAAGGTATCAGACTTTTGAAGGCACAGTAATAACAAACAATAAAACCGTGGGGCACACGGGGTTAGCTTGCTTATGCTTGGTCCATAAGGACCATCGAACAAGAAGCTCCCACTTCTATACGTGGTGAGAGTATGTCACTTAGAGGACATCTAGATGCAATTATTCTCAAACTCATTATTGAAGAAGACATGTACGGCTATGAGATAGCAAAGGAAATCAGTAGTAGAACCAACGAGATGTTTCAGATAAAAGAAGCCACCTTATATGCAGTTTTTCAAAGACTAGAAAAGAAGGACTTAATAGAACCTTATTATGGTGACAAGACTCAGGGTGGAAGAAGGAAGTATTACAGAATTACATTACTTGGTAAAGCCTATTACTCGGAGAAAATCAAGGAATGGCAGGAAATCAAAAAAATCGTCAACATATTCATGGAGGAATGATTATGAAGGCATTGGAAGAAGACATTGTTACGAACTTAAGTGAAAAAGTTGAAGACCTTATGGAAGAGGGGAAAAGTGAAGAGGATGCCATTAACAAAGCTATTGTAGAATTTGGTGATGTGGCAGAGCTAAAAGAAGGCTTTTAAAGCAAAGAGCAAACACAGCGCAGCAACAATGCCTTGTATTTTTCCTACTGGGGAGCAGGCTTAATTGTTGCACTTGCGGCATTTATTAATTTCTCTTATTCCTATGGCAGGGATTATCTGGTGGCCACTTGCCATTAATTTTACTAGGCATAGAAATCAAAGACGCTTTAGTATTGAAGGGACTGTATTACTATCAGTATTTTTTCATTGCAGTCAATATGGTGACATCACCAAGTGTTATATGGGCAGTCTACCCAATATTTGGGATTCTGTGGTGGCCTTTAGCCATTCATTTCTTTGGCAAACGTGGAATGAAAAGTATGGTATAATACCCCTATAATCTGAGACACGGAGGATAATAGATGAGAGCGGTATTGTTTGACCTTGATGGTACTTTGTTACCAATGGACATAGAGAAGTTTATGAAGCTGTATTTTTATGAAATGGGCAAGGTGTTTGAAGATGTTCTAGATAGAGACAGCTTAGTGGACAAAGTAATGAAAGCAACCAAAGTAATGGTCATGGATGTTAGTGATCGAACTAACGAAGAAGTTTTTATGGAAGCTTACGAGAATATGATCGACGAGAACTTGGCCCTACATAGAGAAAAATGGGATGAATTCTATGCTGATGGCTACGGCAATGTCAAAGTATCAAGTAGCATCAGTGATGAGATGGTTGAATCAGTGAGATTGCTTAAAGAAAAGGGTATGAAGATTGTTCTTGTAACCAATCCATTATTTCCAAAAAATGCCATTGAACAACGTATTGAATGGGCAGGCCTTGATGTAGATGACTTTGATTACATCACCTCTTTCGAACATAACAGATATTGCAAACCACAGATTAAGTTATATCAGGAAGTACTTGAGCATAATAAGTTAAGCCCTGATGAATGTATCATGGTCGGAAATGATGTTCAAGAAGACATGATTGTTAGTAAGATAGGGATGGAGACATACCTTATTGAAGATAACATGTTACATAGAACAGAAGATGAGGTCAAGACAACTTATAAGGGAAGTACAAGAGATTTCTTAGACTTTGTCAAAAACATATAAAGAAAATTAAAGGACGTGCTATGGCACGTCCTTACTTATTACTTAATAGGCATTTGAACTTCTGTTAGCCAGTCTTCATCAGACTCTTTGTTCCAGATGCCGTCAATATAAGATTCACGTGGGTTACCTATGATTGTATACCCATTGTCTTCAATCCAGTTTAGAGCAAAAGCATATGCTTCTGGCAACTTTTTGTAAGGTCCTTTGTGCAATACGCAAAGGGCCTTTTCTATTTTCTCAATTTTTTTAAAGGTTATGTTCTCAGAATCCTCGCAATAATCTACAACTGCTTCGCAGACTTCTACATCTATATCCTTTTCTTTGTACTCACCATCATGATAGATGTTGAAACAATAACTAGGTTCGGCGCACTTGGCCCCTTGTCTCATCATTTCTTCACCCATTTTTGGTATGAAGTCAAAATAGCTGTCATAACTTGCTGCGATGCGACGGGAAGAAGCAACAATACATTCAGGTATTGATCTTATAATTGGTTCATAGATCATAGAGAATTCACCCCTTAATCGTTTTTGATAATGCTTGATTTGGTTGAGTTGGTTGAGACTTTGTTGCAATTTATCTTCAATCTCTTGCTCACGCATTTGAAGATAAACTTCAATACCAGCAGGTTCATCAATCATGCGTTTGATTTGATCTAGACTAAGGCCCATCTGCTTAAGGGCAATAATTTTGTGAAGGCGTGGTAGTTGTGATGATGAATAATATCTGTACCCGCTATAATCATCAACATAGGCAGGTTTGAGAAGATTTATCTCATCATAATGACGTAGTGTTTTGGTAGTAATTTGGTTCATTTTTGAGAAAAGTCCTATCTGAATCATAAGCTTGGCTCCTTTTATAGGTGGTTCAGATACGACTTAATAGTCGTACCTGAAGGTCTTTACAGATATAATGATACAGATGATTGCCACACTTATCAAGCTAAATAGAGTTAAACTGTAGTCAGTTACTGGATTACCAAGGGATACTGCTTTGAGGACCTTGATGCCGTGAGTCAGTGGCATAATATCTGCAACAAACTGAAGGCCTTTTGGCATAATTTCATAGGGTACGGTTGCGCCTGATAAGAAGAACATTGGAAAGTACAATAAACTACAAATCAGGTTAGAGGTGTTGACGTTCTTAGAAACACTTGCAACCATCATTCCAATTGAGTAGATGGATATTAGGACAACTGCGAAAGTTAAGATAAATGCTAAGATATTGCCTTCCATCCTGTAGCCAAAGATGACAAATGCAACAAACCAAACACCAAAGACCGATATAGCAACAGTGACCATTTGGTTTAGGAATTGAGCCATCAGGAGAAGTAGGGGTGAGGTTGGTGTTACTTTGAATCTCAAAAGCACCTTCTTTTCTCGGTAACTACTTAGGACTATGGGAATACCCATTAATCCTGTTGCGCATATGCTTATTGTCACAACCGCAGGAAAAGCTTGTTGAATTAGAGTCACATTACTACCATCATCAGCCATCTTATCACCGTAGAGGACCCCAAGCAATAACATTAGACCAACTGGAATAATAACCCCAAACAACATGCTTGAGAATTCTCTAACTGACAGTTTGAATTCTATTTTAAAAAGTGTTCTCAATGATTTCATAATTGGTTTTCTCCTCTCCAACAATGTGTAAGTAAGTATCTTCTAGGTTGTCACTCTTGTAGGTGGCTTTAATCTCATCTAAGGTCCCACTAACAGCAACAGTTCCTTCTTTAAGAATCAATACATGGTCACATAGGAATTCAACTTCGTCCATGAAGTGGGATGTTAAGAATATTGTTATCCCTTTGTCTTTTAGAGCTTGAAGCAGGTGCCAAACTTCTCTTCGTGCTTTGGGGTCAAGTCCTGTGGTCAATTCATCTAAGAAGATGACTTTTGGTTTGCCAAGGAGTGCAATCAGCACCGATAGCTTTTGTCTTTCTCCACCGGATAAAGAAGCAACCATTTGTTGTTCTTTGCCAGCAAGGCCAAATTGTTTAAGCATTAATTTGTAATCGATGGTGTCTTTATAAAGTGAGCTGATAAGTTCACATACTTCGTAGACTTTGATTCTCTCAGCATAGAAATTACTCTGGAATTGTACGCCGACTTGTGAGAACAATGTTTTGTGTTGTTTTTTGTTGTTGGGATCAAGCCCCAAGATGGATAGATTGCCACTATCACATTTCTTTGCCCCAAGAAGACATTCGATTGTGGTTGACTTACCAGCACCATTTGGACCAATCATTCCAAATATTTCACCTTTCTTTACTTCGAGGCTAAGGTTATCCACGGCACATTTATCCCCGTAATATTTGGTTAGACCTTGAATTCGTATCACTGTTTCACTCATATTTTTCCTCCCGTTTCTTTGACTTAACTTAATCATATTCTTTACCCTAAGGTTAAAGTCAATAGATAATATAAAAAAAAGTTTACAAAAAAAAAGAAGCCTACAAAAAAGGCTTCATTATATACATTGTAATTAACTCATGCTATTTATCTAGATGTACATCCATTTGTGGAAATGGAATACTAATATCATTCTTGTCAAAGGCTGTTTTGACTTGGTCTATCAAATCAAAGTAGACTGTCCAGTAATTCTCAGTTGTATTCTCAATCCATACACGAACTGTGAAGTTCAGTGAGCTGTCCGCATGTTCGGCTAGTCTTACAAAGACTTCCTTATCTTTTAGAACAAGTGGGTGACTTGATGCCACATCTTCGAGAATCTTCTTAACCAACTTCAAATCTGATTCATAACCAACACCGAAGTTTAAGTCAACACGTCGCTCAGGTTTACCTGAAAAGTTGATGACTGTTGCACCTGCTAGCTGGCCATTTGGAACGGATATCACTTTATTATCAAGGGTAACAATCACAGTATTAAAAACATGTATGGCTTCAACAGTTCCTTCATGACCATTGACAACAATATAATCACCAACGTGGAATGGTCGTAGGGATAAGATAAGAACCCCACCTGCAAAGTTGGACAAGGCACCTTGGAAGGCAAGACCAATAGCTAATGAAGCTGCACCTAGTATTGCTACCAATGAAGTGGCTTGAACACCAGCTACCTGGATGACCGTTACTACCAACACAATTTTCAGTGATATGTTAGTCAGGGAAACAATAAATGGTTTAAGGGTTTTATCAATCTTGGCAGGTTCTAGTAACCTGCGAATGAGTTTGACAATCCATCCTGTAATGATGAGTCCAAAGACCAGTAGGATAATGGCGATACCAATGTTTGCCAAAGACTCTGTTGCAAATGTTTGTACATCTGCCCAAAAAGTTTCATAATTCATATAAATACACTCCTTGCTGTCTGTCTGTATAATTATTGTAGTTTTATTGATAAAGCTTTATTATACTATAACAATTGGAGAATGATTGTTAAATAGGACTAATGTAATAGTCTATCAACCTTCTTAAGTCTGATGACAACAAATATTGCCAATAAACAAAGTAGGCCATAGTAGGTATAGATGGCTCTAGCGTTGATGTAATCATATAGAAGCCCACTGACAAAGTTGGAGAAGATGCCACCAAGACCAAAGCCGACTGCAGAGTATATGGGAGCCAAGTGTACCAGCTATGAGAAATGCATATAATAGGAAAACAACAAAGACTTTATTGGTTATTAAGGCTTTGATGTCTGATAACTTTGGTGATTCATGATGACTCAAGTCTACTTTTATAGTAGATAAGAATCCTATAGTTATAAGAAGGGCTACAACAAATAAAGGGAATATTATTTTGATGCTCGTTATATCAACAATAAGACCTGTGAAAAAAGGCTGCGGTTGCAAAGCCTATGGCACCCCTTTACCTCAACATTCTATTACGTAGGACGTATAATTAAAGACCAATACTACGCTATGTAAGCTTGCTTGTCAATTGGACATGTGTCTAACATATATCAATCGAGTCTTATGTAGTGTTGACGGCAGCTAATATAAGCGCTAGAATAGAATAATACGTTTGAGGGAACGGATTATAAGGAAATGGGGAAGAGACATGAATCAAGATGTTTTGGTAACACTTTTATTGTGTATCATATTGGCATTATTGGTATTTAGTGTATTCGTGTCACTATATAGTACTAGTATTAGGAAGAATGGACGAAAGAAAATCGTAGAAATTAACCTTGAAGTTAGACAATACGTGATTCAAAATATTGCACCTGCCATAAAAGGCAATACAATCACACTTGCAGGTGCAGGCAAGAAACTAAGATTTCTTATCGAGGATAAAGACAATCCTGGATACCGTGTTGGTCAACCAATCAGTGTTGCAATGACAAGTGATGGCCCAAGATTGCTTAGCCCAGAAGCTCAGCAGAGTCATATTATGTATCAATCAAGATAATAATTAGATAGCAATAGCAATTTCTAGACGTCACCTAATGGCGTCTTTTTTATGCAAAAAAAACTAGTGAGGACCCAAAAAAATATTTTCATGACGTATACTATAGTATCAACCGAATAAGTAGTATAAGGGCAAACTGACCGAAAGGTCAGGACGCAAAGCTATGGGTCTAAGTCTTCGGATATGACTGCCAGGTTACCGTAACTAGGATAAACCATTCAAAATTTTTGAGTGTTTATCTTCCAGGTATCCCTGTTGGCTTATGTCATCAAGGGATTTTTTTCTTGCAGAGCAAACGAGGCGTAGCTCTTTGTTCTAGGAATAAGGAGTGTCACAATGGTAGATACCAAAATGAAAGTCAATGCATGTATAAAGTGTAAGGGTTTGTTTCAAACATTTGTAAAAGCGGATGTATGCCCTATCTGTCAGGATATACTGAACAAAAAATTTAGAACTGTGAAAGTGTATATACGTGATAATAAAGAAGCAGGCATTGAAGAAGTCTCTCAAAGTTGCAATGTAGACCCAAAACAGATTCTTAGGTGGGTTAGAGAAGAGCGTTTATTTTTTACAGAAGCATCTCAAGTTGCAATCCCGTGTCTTAAATGCGGTGATTTAATTCGATCAGGTAAGTACTGTGAACCATGTGAGAGGAAGATGTCTAGAGAGTTATCATCTGTATATACTGGTAGATCCACATCCAAACCCAATGACATTAAAGATTCAGTTGTCAGTATCAGAAGTTCTAAAAGACTTAGATTTGAAAGAAGAGCCTAAAGGATTCTTGTACACACTATAATGAAGAGAGTTGACTAATAGCCTTCTAAGTGATAGAGTGTTTAAGGATGATAAACAAGAAGAAAGTAGGCAAAGATGGAGAATAAGTTTAGTCAGATTGGTGTATGTGACCCAATCGTTAAAGCAATTGAGAAGATGGGGTTTGAAACTCCAACAGATGTTCAAGCAGAATCAATACCAAAAATACTAGATCGAAAAGACCTAATAGTAATGTCAAAAACAGGAAGCGGTAAAACCGGCGCATTCGGTATTCCAATCCTTCAAGCCATAGAACCAGACGGAAAAGGTCCAAAAGCACTTATTCTAGCTCCTACTAGAGAACTTGCAGTACAAGTTGATCATGACCTTCAGCAGATGTCCAAACATCTTGCAATCAAAACAACAGCAGTCTATGGACAACATAACATTAACACTGAGATCAAAGCAATGAAAGACGGTGCTTCTATAGTAACAGGAACACCAGGACGTGTCTTTGACCATATGAACCGTAGAACACTTGATACACGCAATATTGAATATATTGTACTTGATGAAGCAGATAGAATGCTTGACATGGGTTTTATTGATCAAGTTATTGCTATTATTAAGAAATGTCCAAGAAACAGAGTGACATTATTATATTCAGCAACAATGCCACCTGAAATTCAAAGAATCTGTAAGTCTTATATGAAAGACCCAATTACCATTGAGCTTGAGACAGAGACAAAGACAGTGGACTCTATTAAGCAGGTTTATTACAGAGTTGAAAGAAATGAGAAGAGGATGCAACTCGATCGTCTTCTTAAGTTCCATCAACCAGAGTCTTGTATGATTTTCTGTAATATGAGGGTCGAAGTGGATAGGGTGTGTAATTTCCTTCACAAACAAGGTTATCACGTTGAGGCCCTTCATGGTGCAAACAAGCAAGCTTCTAGGATGAAGACAATCAACAAATTTAAAAAGAACCAAATTCAAATAATGGTAGCGACTGATGTTGCTGCACGTGGAATACATATTGAAGACCTATCAGTTGTTATTAACTATGATGTGCCAGAAGATAAGAACTCTTATGTACATAGAATAGGTAGAACTGGTCGTGCAGGAAAAGATGGATTAGCATTTTCTACAGTTACCAGTGATGACATAATGACACTCTATGAGATTGAAGAACATGTTGGATGTCTTATCGAAGAAGTTGACTTACCAACAGATGAAGAAGTGGCTGAAGCAGTGGCTGCAACTGAAATTAAGTGGTCTACAATGGAACCACCAAAGCCTAGAAAAGAAGAGAAGCGTGATCACACCCATAAAAAATATGGTGACCGTAAACATGGTGATAAGAAACGTCATGATAATAAGAATCGACAAAGTGATCAGACCAGGTCGAATAAACCACATGTTCAAAAAGCTTCTAATGAGGCTAAAAACCAGAAGGTGACCAATATTAGTAAACCGAGTCACGATAAGCATAGAAAACCAACTGATCATAAGAAACACGTGAAACCACATCACGATAAGTCAGTTGCGGCTGTGAACAAGCCACAACACACTAAGCCAGCTAAGCCTAAACATCAACCAAAGGCACCAGCACGTAAAACCAAAATGGTTATGACCAAGATGGGTCCTATTGAGATGATTGTAAGTGAAAAAGAGAAAAAAGGTTTACTTGGTAAAGTGAAATCCTTATTTGGTAAATAAGTTTTAGTGAATTATAGATGCTTCTCATTGAATATGGGGAGCGTTTTTATACTCAAATCACATTATCAGTATAAAAAAAGCTTGACAATTTATACTGACAATACTATATTAGTATAAAAGGAGTTGTTTCTTTGAAGTACAATGATCAAGCTGTCTTGAAAACAATTTATGATAAAACCAAGATTTTCTTGCTTACCAGAGGTGTAAAAGGCTGGAATATGGACCAGCTTGCAGCAGAATCTGGTCTTGCTAAAAATACACTTTATAAGATAATTGGTTCGAAGGAAAATGCTGTTGTAGGTGTTATTATCCGCGACATAAATAACATGGCTCTTAATATAAAGCGAGAGTTTATGGATGAGTCAAAGGTTAATGATGTTTACACTATAGCTGATATGTTCGCTAGATTAATGGCAACAACTCATGGTGATTACTTCAAGGAAGTGCTACTTGAGTATCCTCAAAGTGCTGCTAAGATTTATAAGAATAAGGAAATCGCTAGAGAAACTCTGGAACAATTCTTTTTGATTAATAAAGAAAAAGGAATATTTCGTGATGACATAGATATGGATGTAGCAAATGATATAGTAGAAACATTGATTAGAACATATTTGGCAAATGGTATTAGTGGTGAAGCCTTAACAAATAAGTTGGCCACATCTTTTGATTATTTGCTCAATGGGATATTGAAAAAAATAGGCAAAAGCTTATTTTTTTGATTATAGTTATACTGAGTGGACTGACAGAGTATAAATGGTTAAGAAAGGAAATGGAATGAAAATAAAATTTATGATTGGAACAACATGTATACTATGTATTGTACTACTGACCTTATTTTTTTGTACTTAATAGAGTAAGTGCTAATGTGGATTTTATAACCAGTAATAAAGTACCAGTGACTGTTGAGGAAGCTAAGATTGAAGAATATGAGGAACGTCTAACATATGTTGGTGGTGTTACATCTGACTCAATTCAGACATTAGCTTTTAAGAGCTCGGGTAAAATTGAAGCAATCTATGTGGAAATTGGTCAAAAGGTTGATGAAAGTACCTTGCTGATATCTTTAGATACTCAGGACATTGACTTTGCAGTTAGAGCAAGTGAAAATGCAATGCTTGCTGCCAAAGCGCAATACGTTGAAGCCCTAGAAGGCACCAGGTCACAAGATATCGAAATGGCAAGGGTGGCAAAGGAGAAAGCAGAAGAAGTCAGTAGGTTCAAAGCAGATACTTTAATTGAGATAAGCGCATTGTATGAGGCTGGTTTTGCCTCTTCAAAAGAAGTGGATGGTGCAAACCTTGAATCAACCATTGCTATGCGTGACTATCAAAATGCATTGGCGATTTACAGTAAAGCTATGGAAGGTCCAACAGAAGAAACTTTGGATGCCCTCCAAAATCGTTATGAACAAGCAAAAGTCGGCTATGAAATGAACTTATCATTATTGGCGGACAGTCAATTATATAGTAGTACCAAAGGCACAGTCGTCAATATAGTGTATGAGGAAAATGAAATGTTGGCTGCCGGTTATCCGGCCATTGTCGTACGTAAGGAAAATCAAGTCATAAATATGGGGGGTAACAGATGAGGATTTAGAGGAATTGGAATTGAATCAGAAGGTATATATATATGCTACCGATGATGCAAATAAGAGCCAAGAAACAATTGGGTTTATTACAAGAATAGCAGATGTACCCGATATGACGACACATTTGTATCAAGTAGAAGTAGCCATCGATGCGCAATCAAAACTTTCTGTAGGAGAAGTTGTTACTTGTGAAGTAGCAATTGGTAAGTGTACTGGGGTCGATATACCACTTAAAGCAGTGACAGTAGATGACAAGAATTATGTATATGTCGTTCATAATGAGGCTACTGCATCAAAAAAAATATGTTGATATAGTTATGTTACTTGGTCATAGAATTATTGTTGAAGGGCTAGAGGCAGGCGATAAGATTATTACTCAGAATATACCCAAATTATATGAAGGTAAGGACGTTGTGTTACAAGACTGAGGAGGATAGAAAGTGAAAGGGATTATTGAGCAAAGAAGAATTCTAATGTTTTTTATTGTGCTTGTTTTCGTGGCAGGTATTGTAAGCTATATTAATTTACCTAAGCAGGAGTCGCCAGATATATCTGTTCCTGTGGCTATTGTATCATGTGTTTATCCTGGAGCATCTCAAGAAGATGTGGAAAAACTTGTGACTAAGAAGATTGAAGATGAGCTAAAGGATATGGAAGGATACCTTTCTATCAAGTCTTTTTCTATGAACAGTTATGTGACTTTGATATTTGAACTTGATTATGGTGTTGATGTTGATGAGTCATGGGGTGAACTTAGAACCAAGATGGTAGATCTTCAAGATGAGTTACCAGAAGAATGCCATACAGTTCAGGTACGTACTGATTTGACGGAGACAGCAGGGATGATTATCGCGATTAGTGGCGATGATTATTCCTATGACGAATTAGCAGAGTTTGGAGAAAAGTTTATTACAAAGCTGTCAGCCATAGATGGTATCAGAAGATTCGAACTTAATGGGAATATTGATAAAGAAGTGATTGTAGAACTTAACCATTATAAGATGAACCGTTTGAACCTGTCCTATAGTGAGGTACTTAACCTTATTCAGAGTCAGAATATTGAGATTCCATCAGGGATCATTGAAGAAGTTGGAGAGGGTGGTAAGAGTTTGATTCCCCTCAATAGTGGTGGGTCTTTTGAATCCATAGATGAAATTGGGGATTTAATTCTTGCCATGTCTAGTGAAGATCAATCTGTCCTACGTCTAAAAGATATTGGTCAAGTGACATTTGGTGAAAGTGATAGGGGTATTAAGTATAAAAGTGATGGGCAACCAGCAGTTCTCTTAAGTGGCTATTTTCAAGATGATCAGAATGTCTTACTGATTGGAGAAGATGTAAGAGAGGTGATACAGACTTTCATAGCAGAATTACCCTCGGATCTTGTGTTTCGTGAAGTCGTATTTCAGCCTAATAGTACCCAGAAATCAATCAATAATTTCATGATTAATTTACTTCAAGGTATTTTGTTAGTCATTCTTGTAGTTTTTATTGGTATGGGATTTCGTAATGCAATCATCGTTTCTCTGGCTATACCATTGGCTATTGTGATGACATTCTTGAAAATGCCACTATTTGGTGTAAGAGTACATGAAATCTCAATTGTTGGGCTGATTGTAGCCCTTGGAATGTTGGTGGACAATGCCATTGTCGTTAGTGATTCCATTCAGTACAAACTGGATAGAGGAATCGAAAGATTAGAAGCTGCAGTTGAAGGTGCAAAAGAGGTACTGATTCCAGTGTTTTCATCTACATTGACAACTGTGGCAACATTAATACCACTGCTACTTCTAAATTCCACATCAGGGGATTTTATCAGAGGATTGCCCATGGTGGTTATACTTGCATTGTCAGCTTCTTTCTTGATTGCTATTGTCATCACACCAACTTTTGCCTATATCTTTTTCAGGCCTAGAAGAGAAAAGGTGAAACCACTTGAATCATCATTAGGCTATAATCAGATTAATTATGTAATGGCTCACAGGACACTGACATTTATAGGATGTATACTACTGCTTATTGTTTTGGGACTTAGTATCACAAGGTTGGATGTTATTTTCTTTCCAAAAGCAGATAAGGAGATTATGTATATCAATGTTGAAGCAGACCAAAATGTTGACAAGGCCTATACTGAAAGTGTTGTAAATCAGGTTGAGAGGGTATTAGATGAGGCAGAAGGCGTCACACATTATACCACATCAATTGGTGGTGGTATTCCCAAATTTTATTCTGCAATGGTCGTCTATCAAGAGACGGTTCAAAATGCACAGATTATGTTTGAGGTGGATTTGGAAAAAAACAAACTATCAAAAAAAACACACCCTAATGCAGATTATTTGCAGACAAGGATTGATGCTAGTTTGATAGGTGGAAAAGCTACAGTCAAGGAACTGGAAAATGCAATGCCAATTGATGCCCCAATTACCCTTAGACTTAGCGGAACTGATTTTAATGAAATTAAATCTAAAGCGAATCAGTTGTTAAATATTCTAAATGGTATTGAAGGTACCAAGAATGTTCGTAGCGACTATCAAGAGAAACGTTTAGAATATACACTAGATATTGATGAAAAGGAATTGGCTTATCTTGGGTTGACAAAATATGATGTTTTAAACGAAGTGTCAATTGCTCTTAGAGGTAGAAAAGCTTCCACATTTAGACGTAGAGGTAAAGAGTATGACATAATTCTTCAGGGTGACAAAGCAACCGTTGAAGGCATAGAGAATACGATGATAAAGTCGAGTATCACCAACAATAAGAACCTGTTAAGAGATATTGGTCGTCTTGAGCTTGTCGAGCAATTGCCAATTATCAACAAGTATAACGGTGAGTATAGCATATCTGTAATGAGTGATATCAGATTAGGTTACCAAAGAGATGGCATTCTTGAGGAATTCAACAATGAATATGGCAAGATTGATTTCAAAGATATTACGGTGAAATTTGATGGTGAGGTCGAGAAAATCAAAGAGAATTTTGGATCAGCAGGCATGTCTGCAATGATTGCAATATGCATCATTTATGCGATTTTGCTGGTACAATTTAGAAGTTACTATCAGCCTTTGATTATACTCTTCACAGTGCCTCTCTCAGCTGTTGGAGCATTATTTGGTCTCTTTGTTATGGGACAGCCAATATCCTTTACAGGTCTGATTGGTATTATTAGTTTAATTGGCATAGTGGTTAACAATGCCATTGTATTACTTGATTACATCAATTTGAAGCGAAAGGAAGGAATGACAATAGTTGTAGCATGCAAGCAAGCTTCACTAATTAGACTAAGACCAATACTCTTATCAACAATCACAACCATTTCAGGATTGTTGCCCTTACTTATTGGTAATAGTGAATTGTTTAAGCCAATGGCTGTGGCTTTGGTCTTTGGACTTCTTATATCAACAATGCTAACCCTTGTATTCATTCCGTTGACATATAGTATTTTTATCCGTGAATAATTACCACTAACGTCAAACTATGGTATAATGATTGACGTAAAATTAATTTTCACGGAGGAACTATGAAGTCGATTGAAGAAAGAAAAGAACAGATACTAGGAGGACCTGCACTAAGGACCATCTTTATGATGGCCATTCCATTAATGCTAGGCAACTTTATAGAGACTCTATACAATATTACTGACGCTTACTGGGTAGGTAAACTAGGATCAGTTGAATTCGCAGCGGTTTCCTTTGTATGGCCAATCATATTTATATTTTTGTCCTTTAGCATTGGTATGACTATTGCAGCCACATCTCTAGTAGGTCAGTCTGTTGGACAAGATGATTCAGAAGGTGGCAAAGTCTTTATTACCCAGTTCTTCACTTTATCCATTGTGTCAGGTGTGTTCTTTGCACTGGTTGGATACTTTATGGCACCTACCATTATAGGGCTCATGGGGGCCGAAGGTGATTTATTCAACTATAGTGTTGAATACTTACAGATTATATTCCTAGAGACACCACTTCTATTTCTCTTTCATGTTTATAAATCCATGCGTGAGGGCACTGGCGATACCAAATCACCAACCATTTTCTTAGGTGTATCCGTTGGTCTGAACATGGTGCTTGACCCTATATTTATTCTTGTACTTGGCTTTGGAGTTAAAGGTGCGGCTATTGCAACAGTCCTTTCAAAAGCTTTGGTCGTTGGCTTTATGCTCATCAAGATGTTTGATAAGAAAGAATTGGTACACGTAGACCTTAAGGCACTAAAACCTAATATCAAAGTACTGAGAAATTTACTTCGAGTTGGCTTACCAGCTTCAGCAGGCTATACAATGACTGCCATAGGTTTCACCATTATGCATAGTTTCATCGTTTCTTATGGTGATAACACAGTAGCGGCCTTTGGTCTTGGTAATAGAATTACCAACATTGTTATGATGCCAGCTTTTGGTCTTGGTGCAGCCCTTGCAGCCTTTATTAGTCAGAACATCGGGGCAGGCCAGTTTGACAGAGCCAAAAAAATCAGTCTTTACCACTATGGGACTTGGGGTATCTATGTTGGCAGCAGGTAGTTACCTAATATATACATTTAGAATTTCTTTGATACATATATTTATCTCTGAACCTGAAGTGGTGCAGCTGAGCCAGGATTATATTGTTATCCTTGCTCTCATATTCCCTTTGATGGCAGTGCTGCAAACCTGCCTTGGGGCCTTTCAAGGTTCAGGACATACCAAGTATGTTCTGTTTTTTGACCATGAGTCGACTGTGGCTGCTGCGAATTCCAATGGTCTTATTGGTTAAGACATATACTGACCTTGGTAGTGATGGCATATGGTATTCAATGCTTGCCAGCAATATCGTTATCTGTATCATCGGTATCCTTGTGGTACTTCAGGGAAGATGGTTAAAGCCCACACTTGGGAAAGCGTAGGCTTTATAATATACTACTATGTAACTGTATTAGAACTGGTTATCAAGGCCTTGTCTAATGACGTGATAGTCGCCAGTCTCTGTATTTAAATCATAGATATTGAAGTTGGTATCAAGGTTAAAATCATCATAGTGTCTGGCAAAATTAATGGAGGCTGAACCTTCTTCTCCACTGACAATACGATGGAAAACATTTCGTGGCCATACCAGCATGCAACCACCATTATAGAGTAAGTGACCATTTTTATAGATGGCCTCTGGTGTTATGGTGAAATGCTCTATTTTCCTTAGCTCAGTGCTGTAGATATCCACTTCTCTTGTGCCATATAGGACAACCAAGTTGTCATCTTGGTCAGGGTGCATGTACCAAGGTCTAACCACATCTCCAACAGGTTCGGGAGAAATCGCTTTACGTTCATGTAAGACTCTATCCAATGCATCAATAGGTCCAAGTTCATTAATTGGAATCATATCAAAGGTGACACCTTTTGTTTTTCTGAATGCACTAAATGTAATAATCTTATAAAAGCCTTCCATTTCATCAATAATCTTATCCATATGACCACCCTTCCATAACACGAGATTATAAAGTTATTTACCTTATAATTATATTATACCACTCAACAGACTAAAGTGTCACTTAGTGATTATGACAGATCTGTTTATTTTATATGACAGAAAATGGTAAGAAAGCGTATAATATATGTATGAGGCATTTATCTATTATTCAAGTTCAGGAGGCAGTTCATGTTAACGTCAAGAATGAAGCAGTCTATCAAAATCATATTGGCATCTGAAGATTACATAACATTGGCTACCATAGCCCAGAATATGAGCGTGAGTACGAGAACATTACTCCGTGAACTGGATGATGTTGAAAAATGGGTAGGTCTTCATAGTGGTGCCCTGGATAAGAAAAAGGGTAAGGGTCTAAGGATTCTTGGCACAATAGAAGAACGTCGCAATATGCTATTGGCTCTTGACGAAGAGAAAAGTGAGTTGATTTTCACCCCTTCAGACAGATACAGTATCATTCGTGCAACCATGCTCAATCAATCTGAACCAATTAAACTATACAGTCTCAGTTGTTTGATGGATGTAACAGAGTCCACCATAGCCAATGATTTGGTCCATTTAGAAGAATGGTTCGATACTTATGACATTCAAGTTGTCAGAAAGCCTGGTCTTGGGATTTTACTCAGTGGTCATGAGAAATCTTTTAGAAGAGCTATTGTGGCCCTTATATACGAACAGATTCAGCTCAGTGAGATTATGGATTTTGTCGGAGGCATCCCTCGTCAAGTAGACAATAAGAAAGACATAAAAGGTCGAATTAGTAAAGCCATATATAAGTTGATGGATATGGCATCTATTAATGATATTAGGTTATTGCTAAAGCATATAGAGCAAGAAATGGGCTATCAATTTGCAGACAATGCCTTTGTCACCCTAGTGATACGTTATAGTGTTACTAGGCATCGAAAAGAACAATGGGGTCAACAGTTGATTTCATACACCTATAGAGACACCATTAAGTATGAGAAAATACATAAGATTATTCTGAGATTCATTGAAGACAGTGATAACAATTCATTGGCTATCTTGCCTGAAGAGGAATTACTTTATCTAACCATGCATATTAAGGGTGCAAAGCTTAGAGACACTGAAAGTGACAATAAGATATCCATGATAGAGGATTTTAGAACCATTCAACTGGTTAAAGAATTTGTCACTGCCATTGAATCTGAAACAGGCATCTACCTTGTGGACAATGAACAGCTTATGGTTGGCTTGGTTAAACACTTAAGACCTGCCCTATATAGGATGAAGATGGAGCTTGATATTATCAATCCACTTCTTGGTGAAATCAAAGAGATGTACCCAAAGCTTTTCTTATCTATTAGCAAATGCAAACATATCATTGAGGAAAAAGAAAATATTCTTGTCCCTGAGGCAGAAGTTGCATACCTTGCCACGCATATTGGGGCAGTAATCCAAAAAGAGGAACGCAGCATCGTTAAGAAATATAGAGTTGTTCTAGCGTGTATGTATGGTATTGGTGCATCTCAGCTTTTGGTGTCCAACATTGAGCAGCATTTCAAGAACATAGACATTATAAGGGTTATCAGTATCATTGATTATAAGATGGACAGAACTGATTTTGAAGATGTGGACCTACTCATATCAACAGTTGAGATGGATGAGGGTACCATTCCTTGTATAGTGGTTAATCCAGTCCTTCGAGATCAAGATGTGGAGAAGATTAAGAACTATCTGCTTAAGTACAACCCAAGTCATTACCAAGCTAAGAAGAAGCTGAGTGGGCATCTAAAGGAGAAGTTCAAAGTACTGAAACGTTATAATGAGATTATGACCAGTATCTTGACTTATTATTCATATGAAAACAAAGTATCAGCTGAGAATATGAGTGAACTCATACACTATGCCAGTGTTTTGTTGTCAGAGAATGAGAGTGAAACCCACAAGTTAAGGATTGCTTTTGAAACAAGAGAAGAAAAAGGCTCTACCATATTAAGTAAAAAGGGAATGATTCTACTTCATTGTCGTGCGGATATAGAAAAAGAGGTCTGTATGAAAATCATACAACTTGATGGGCCAATAACCATCGGTCAAGGTGAGAATCAGTTGCCAATACAGACAATTGTTCTGATGGTAGGTCCCCTTGGCTATGATCAAAAGGTTCTGGATGTTCTATCTGAACTGAGTAAAGCCATCATTACCAGCACTTTATCCGATATGATTATTGAAGGGCAACAAGTTCAAGTTGAAGAAGAGATTGGCAGAGTCCTTGAGAAGTACTATGAGAAGCAAGTTCAAACCCTTTAAAATAAAGGCTTATAACTAACTAATGAAAGATGTCACTTAGTCAAAGTGACATCTTTTTTTTGATGGTCAAATCTGTCATTTACCGTCTTTGCCAAAGGACTTTTTTGATTTACTTTCTTTTCATATTGTGACGTGGTTATAATCGTTGTGTAGCAAAAATTAATGATTAGAATTCGAGGAGGCATATGATGGAAAACGTAGCAAAACTTAGTTCAACTTCACAAGGTGGGTCTAGAGAAAAGATTCAAAAGTTCGGTCGATTTTTAAGTGGTATGGTAATGCCAAACATCGGCGCATTTATTGCATGGGGTATCATTACAGCACTATTTATACCAACAGGTTGGTTGCCAAATGAAAACTTATCAACATTGGTAGGGCCAATGATTATCAACTTATTACCACTTCTTATTGGTTATACAGGTGGTAAGATGGTTTATGGCACGAGAGGTGGTGTCCTTGGTGCTATTGCAACAATGGGTGTTGTTGTTGGTACCAGTATTCCAATGTTCATTGGTGGTATGATAATGGGTCCACTAGGTGGATGGGTTATTAAGAAGTTTGATGAAGCCGTAGATGGAAAGATTCCAACAGGCTTTGAGATGTTAATAAACAACTTCTCAGCAGGTATTATCGGTATGGGTCTTACATTGTTTGCTTATGTAGGTATTGGACCAGTGGTTGAAGGTTTCTCTAACTTCTTAGGTTCAGGTGTTGAGTCTATTGTATCTGCAGGTTTATTACCAATTGCATCCATATTTGTAGAACCAGCCAAAGTATTATTCCTTAACAACGCAATTAACCATGGTGTTCTTAGTCCACTAGGAATAGATCAAGCAGCAGAAGCTGGAAAATCAATCTTCTTCTTAATAGAAACGAATCCTGGTCCTGGACTTGGAATATTGCTTGCATACTGGGTATTTTCAAAAGGTATGATTCGTCAATCAGCACCAGGTGCTATCATTATTCATTTCTTTGGTGGTATCCATGAAATATATTTCCCATACATTCTTATGCAACCATCACTTGTTCTTGCAGCAATCGCTGGTGGTGCAGCTGGGGTATTCACATTTGTCGTAACTGGTGCAGGACTTGTAGCAGCACCATCACCAGGTTCTATCTTCGCATTATCAGCAATGGCACCCAAAGGTGGTTTACTGCCAGTTCTTGCAGGTGTTGTTATTTCAACAGGTGTTTCATTCTTAGTTGCTTCAGTTTTGGTTAAGAAGAAAGATACCAACGAAGAAGGGTTTGAAGCAGCCAAAGAGCAGATGATTGACTTAAAAGGTAAGAAATCAAGTGTGGTTTCTACCAAAGTAAAGAAAATCATTGTGGCTTGTGATGCCGGAATGGGTTCAAGTGCCATGGGTGCTAGCAAGCTTAAGAATAAAGTGAAGAAGGCAGGTCTTGACATAGAAGTCTATAACACTTCCATAGATAGTTTGCCAAGTGATGCAGATATCGTTATCACACACAAGCAGCTCACAGAGAGAGCTATGAGTACATTGCCAGACGCACGCCATATCTCTATAGATGACTTCATCATGACTGGCGTTTATGACCAGCTAGTAGACCAACTTAAGGGTTAGGCATATAGATTAATTTATTGGGGATGCAAGGAGGCAAGTGACATGTTATTCATAAATGTCACTTGCCTCTTATGCCATTGTCCTTTTTCTTTGACTGGATTTTCATAGTAAGGAGGGCGTATGATTAATACATGGCAAATCTCAAGGAGGATTACGATGAGAGAAAAAGTACAGAAGTTTGGAAGATTTTTAAGCGGTATGGTGATGCCTAACATTGGCGCATTTATTGCTTGGGGAATCATTACAGCACTATTTATTCCAACTGGATGGTTACCTAATGAAAACCTATCTACATTGGTAGGGCCAATGATTGTTTACCTATTACCGCTTCTTATAGGTTATACAGGTGGTAAGATGGTTTATGGAACAAGAGGTGGCGTCCTTGGTGCAGTAGCAACTATCGGTGTCATCGTTGGAACAGGCATACCAATGTTTATCGGTGGTATGATAATGGGTCCACTAGGTGGTTGGGTCATTAAGAAGTTTGATCAAGCAGTCGAAGATAAGATTCCAACAGGCTTTGAGATGCTAATCAATAACTTTTCAGCAGGAATCATCGGAATGGGTCTTACCTTACTAGCATATATTGGTATTGGACCAGTGGTTGAAAGTTTCTCCGATGCACTTGGGTCTGGAGTGGAAACCATTGTCTCAGCAGGATTGTTACCAATCGCATCCGTATTCGTTGAACCAGCCAAAGTATTGTTCCTCAATAACGCAATTAATCATGGAGTCCTAAGTCCACTTGGCATAGATCAGGCAGCCGAAATGGGTAAATCCATCTTCTTCTTAATAGAGACCAACCCTGGTCCGGGACTTGGTATCTTACTTGCTTACTGGGTATTTTCAAAAGGCATGATTAAACAATCAGCACCAGGTGCCATCATCATTCATTTCCTTGGTGGTATCCACGAGATTTATTTCCCATATATACTAATGCAACCGTCACTTGTCTTAGCAGCTATTGCAGGTGGAGCAGCAGGTGTATTCACATTTGTTGTCACTGGCGCAGGACTTGTTGCAGCACCATCACCAGGTTCTATATTCGCCTTGACAGCTATGGCGCCAAAAGGCGGATTGTTTCAAGTGTGGCTAGGGGTTATTATCTCAACAGCTGTGTCATTCTTAGTGGCTGCAGTTCTAGTGAAGAAAAAAGACACTGGTGACCAAGGTTTTGAATCAGCCAAAGAACAGATGCTTGATATGAAAGGTACCCTTAATACATTACCAAGCAACTTAGATGAAAGCAGTGTTATTAACAAAATTGCAGTGGCATGTGATGCTGGAATGGGTTCAAGTGCCATGGGTGCGTCAAAGCTTAAGACGGCAATAGATAAGGTGGGTACAGAAGTGAAAGTCATCAACGTGCCAATTGATCAACTTGACTCGTCAATTGATCTTGTCATCACCCACCAGCAACTGACAGCCAGAGCCAAAAGTAAGTTACCAAATGCTTATCATATATCCATATCAGATTTTATAGCTACACCTGTTTATGATCTGTTAGCGGACTACTTGGCAGAAAATAAAGGTGCAAAAGCACAGGACAATTCTGAAGCTACACAAGCAAATGTACCACCAACCCTAACAATGGACAATATCCGCATTGGACTTCCCACAATGTCTAAGGAAGAAGCCATTAGGTTAGCAGGTCAGATTCTTTATGACGGAGGCTATGTTGAAGAAGCTTACATTGATGCAATGGTTGAACGTGACAAAGACTTATCCACATTTATTGGTAATGGAACAGCCATCCCACATGGTGTCAGCGAAGCTAAGAAGAAAATCAAGTATACGGGCCTTAGTGTTTTACAATTTCCTGAAGGCGTGGATTTTGATGGAAATACTGTTTACCTTGTGGTTGGCATCGCAGGTCTTGGCAATGAACATTTGACCATTCTATCCAACTTGGCTGAAATTGTTGAAGTGGAATCTAAGGTAGAGCAATTGAGACAAACCAAAGACGCAACATTTATTTATAATCAATTTACCAATTAGAAAGAGGTTCTCATGATTTATACAATTACCCTTAACCCAGCCATAGACAAGGCTGTGACCATTGACCGGTTCAAGGTTGACGAAGTTAACCGTATCTCCAAGGTTCATCAAGATCCAGGGGGAAAAGGCATTAATGTTTCAAAAATGATTCATAACCTTCATGGGACTTCCACAGCCATTTATATTGCAGGCGGACACACAGGACGGATGTTGACTGAGATGGTAAAAGACATGGGCCTAACCTACAAAGTAGTTGTTTGTGAAGGTGAAACAAGGGTTAACATCAAGGTATGTGATCCTTATAAGAACACCTTCACGGATATCAATGAACCAGGACCTACAATAGAACTTGAGAACTTGGAAGTTATTGACAATTATCTTGAGAACGTCCTATGCTCAAATGATGTATTGGTCCTTGCTGGTAGTCTTCCAAAAGGTGTACCAACGGATATCTACAGACGTTGGAGTGACATGGCCAGAATCAAAGGGGTTAAGGTGATTATGGATGCCTACGGTGAAGTTCTGGTCAATGGCATCAAAGGCAAACCCTTTATTGTCAAACCTAATCAAGAAGAACTTGAGAGCTTTTTCGATGTTAAGTTCACAGAAGATGACCATGTCATCTATTATGCCAAACGACTTTTAGATATGGGCGTAAGTTATGTCATTGTCTCTCAAGGGGCCGACGGCTGTATGCTAATCTCGAAAGATGCTGTAGCTAAGATTCCACCGATTGTGGTGGATGTTAAGAGTACAGTCGGTGCAGGAGATTCCATGGTTGCTGCCATTGCCCATGGCGTTGAGGAGATTCTCAGTGATGATGAAATCCTAGATTTTGAGAGCATGAGAAATATCGTCGCCTATGGGACAGCAGCAAGCAGTGCCAGCATAGAACAAGAAGGCACTATCATGGGCCAAAAAGAACGGGTTAACAAGTTATACGACCAGTGTTTTGTTAAAGAGGAGAAATTAAGATGAAAACAGAAGCGGTAAGATTATACGATGTCAATACAATGGCACTTGAGACCTTTGAATTGCCAGCAATCAAAGACGATGAGATTCTAGTCAAGGTCATCAGCAACAGTATATGTATGTCAACATACAAGGCAGTGATTCAAGGTAATAAACACAAACGTGTTCCAGACAATATTGCCACCAACCCAACCATTATGGGACATGAATTCTCAGGAGAAATAGTTGAAGTAGGTAGTCAGTGGTCAGATCAATTTGAAGCCGGTGAAAGATTTGCTATCCAGCCAGCTCTGAACTATAAAGGCAGTCCATACGCACCAGGCTATTCTTTTGAGTTCTTTGGAGGATTGACCACATACTGTGTCATTCCAAAAGAAGTAATGGAGCTTGGTTTCTTGCTTAAATACGAAGGTGAAGCCTACTACGAAGCATCCTTATCTGAACCAATGTCTTGCATTATCGGTGGTTTTCATGCCAATTACCATACCAAGACGGGTGAGTACTTCCACTATATGGGTATCAAGGAAGGTGGTAAGATGGCTCTCATGGCTGGATGTGGACCAATGGGTCTTGGCGCTATTGATTATGCCCTTCATTGTGACCGTAAGCCAGGGCTTTTGGTTGTTACAGACATTAACGATGAACGTTTGAACAGAGCCAAAAAATTATTCACTGAAGAAGAAGCTGGGGAACAAGGCGTCAATTTGGTTTTCCTCAATCCTAGTAAGGAAGAGGATAGTGTGAAGGCAATGATGGACCTGACGGAGGGTGATGGTTATGATGATGTGTTTGTTTATGCACCTATAAGGCCAATTATTGAAGAAGCGGATCAGATTCTTGGTAAAGACGGCTGTATGAATTTCTTTGCTGGGCCATCAGACACACAGTTCAAATCTGAAGTGAATTTTTATAACATACACTACACACCCACCCATATTATGGGATCGACGGGAGGTAATGCCAATGATATGATTGAATCATTAGACATGTCTTCTAAGAATCTAATCAACCCAGCAGTAATGCTAACCCATATAGGTGGCATTAACAGTGCTATAGATACAATCATTGAGCTGCCTAAGATTCCAGGTGGTAAGAAGCTTGTGTACAACGAAATAGATATGCCACTAACAGCCATAGAAGATTTTGAGAAACTTGGAGCATCAGACCCATTTTTTAGAGGTCTAGCAGATTGTGTGGCCCAGACCAATGGACTTTGGAACCTAGAAGCTGAGAGATACCTGTTGAAGAATGGACAAAGGAGGACACTATAATGATTGAGAAGACATTTGTACTAAACAACGAAGAAGGATTACATGCAAGACCAGCTTGTGTACTAGCAAAAGCAGCAATGAAATTCACATGTGATATGAAACTATTCAAAGGTGAGAACAAAGACAAGGTTTATCAACCAAAGAGTGTACTATCAGTAATGACAGTTGGTGCCTCAAGTGGTGATGCTGTGACAATCACTGCAGAAGGTGAAGATGAAAGCCAAGCTATGGATATGATGACATCATTGTTTGCAAGTAATTTCGAAGAGTAGGTGATATGATGACATACCAAGCATTAGCATTGCCAAAGGCATAGCACACAGTAAGATTCATAAGATTGTAGAAGCATCTCATGAAATTGACAAAGGCAGTCAATTAAGCAGTGATGACCAAATAGAAGAATTTCATAGAATCAGACAATTGTCCATTGATGATGTCCTCATTATCAAAGAGAAGACTATGAAGGATATCGGTGTAGAAGAAGCCAAAATATTTGATGCCCACAAAGAAATGTTAGACGATTCTGAGTTAATCAGTCAGGTTGAAGCCTACATCAAAGATCAGTCTTGTAGTGCTCTGTATGCTATCAAAGAAGTTGGTGCTCAGTTTGAAATGATTTTCAAATCGATGGCCAATGATTACATGAGAGAACGTGCCGCTGATATCAAGGATATTGCCAAACGTATGATTAACCATGGTCTTGGTATCGACATGAATCAGATGTCGCCAAACAAACCTTGTGTGGTACTTGCACATGATTTGACACCATCTATGACGTCTTCTTTTGATCCAGCTTACGTAGAAGGCATAATCACAGAGGTAGGAGGCAAAACATCTCATTCAGCCATTATTGCCAATATGATGGGCATCCCTTATGTGGTCCTTGATGGGGCGATGAGCCTGATTGATGCAGACATAGAAGTCTTATTTGATGGCAGTGAAGGTCTAATCATAACACAAGCAAATGAAATGCAGATTGCAGAATACAGCAAACGCAAATCAGAGCTTGAAGCTGAGCAAGAGCGCTATGCATCTTTGGCAGGAAAACCAAGTCAGACCCTTGATGGCCAGATGGTTACACTGCTAGGCAACTTAGGGAAGATTAATGACTTGGTCCATACTGTCGAAGGTGATGTAGAAGGTATTGGACTTTTTAGAACAGAGTTCCTCTTTATGGAGGAAACGGATATACCCAATGAGTCAAGACAGTTTGATGTCTATAAGGAACTGGCACAAGCATTTGAAGGCGGTTCTGTTACTATAAGAACCTTGGACATTGGTGGTGACAAAACCAGTCCCCACATTGACTTGCCAAAGGAAGACAACCCTTTCCTTGGTTACCGTGGTATCCGTTTATGCCTTGGATCAAAGGACTTGTTTAAGACCCAACTTAGGGCCATCCTCAAAGCTTCTGCTTACGGTACTATCAAAATTATGTACCCTATGATAGCGTCTCTTACAGAATTGCATGAAGCCAACCAGCTTCTGGACGAGTGTAAGCAAGACCTAGATCAACAAAGTATAGACTATGACAAAGAGATTCAAGTAGGCATGATGATTGAGACACCGGCTTCTATTATGATGGCAGACCATTTTGCTAAGGCAGTGGACTTCTTCTCAGTAGGCACCAATGATTTGGTTCAATACACCCTGGCAGCAGACAGGATGAACCCTAGCCTTGATTATCTCTATTCAGCTTATGACCCTGCTGTTCTTAATAGTGTAAGAATAGCGGCTAAGGCGGCTAAGGAGCATAATATTCCAATCAGCATATGTGGGGAATCAGCCGCAGACCCTAAGTTACTACCTATATGGGTGGGTATAGGAATAGATAAACTGAGTATGACAGTCACATCAGCACCTGCAGTCAAATGGGCATTGAGTCGAATTGATAGCAGTGAGGCCAAGTGTTTGACAGATAAGGTATGTCGAATGTCAACCAAACAAGAAGTTATGGAAGCGTTGTCTTAGGACAGCGCTTTATTTTTGGATGACTTTCCAGGCAAACGATTGCGGAGCAAGAGAAGCAGTGTACTTTGCTCTTGACAAGGTCACAATAAGGATGTATGTTAATATTATAAAACTGACTACGGTCGAAAAAGGAGCAGCACATGTCAATAAGTAAGATGTCAAAGAGTGAAAGAACCAAACAGACAATTATAGACAGCGCTATGACCCTCTTTTCAAGCAAAGGTTATGAGGCCACTAGTGTTGATGAACTTGTTGCTAAATCAGGCATTGCCAAAGGGACCTATTATTATCACTTTAAGCAAAAAGAGGATGTCCTTATGTACATTGTCAAAAGTGATTTCGACAAGTACTTTGATATGTCTGAGAAGATGGCTTATGATGACGGCATCAATGGTCAGACTAAGTTCGAAGGTATTATGGCATCACTTTTTAGGAATCCAGAGGATTCAGCCCATATTGAGACCTATTTTGAGCAAGGCATACCTACCCATTACGTAACGGCAATAGACAAGATTCGTTTTGACAGATTGGTCCCCATGATGGGTAGGGTAATAAGGCAAGGCGTCAGTGAAGGGATTTTCAAAACCATTAATGTAGAGACAGTCACATCAATTGTGGTCAGAGGTATCGTTGCCCATATTGATGCATCAAAAGCCGACTTCAAAGGCAATGAAGATTTCATAAAGATGGTTCAAGGCATTGAGGAAATCACATCAAGTGTACTAGGGGTTGACATACAAATTCTTAGACATTTGGGAGGATGATAAAAACAGGACAATAGGAAATGAGGTATGACATGAAAACAAACAATCAGAGACTAAACAATAAGAAATCGAGGTATACCATGTTAGAGTACATCAGAACAAATTCCTATTGGTATTTGATACCAATTCTATTATTTAATCTTATTTTTGCACCAAAACTGACTGAAGTCGGTTATTTGACTAAGCAAGTTGACATAGGATATATGGGCACAGCAGAGTTGGTTCTTCGAATAGCCATCTTCGCGTTGCCACTAATCATCTGTGTGGATTATGAGAATCCAAAACTATACAAATACTTAAGTGTATTTGTCATTGGAACCTTAGTCTATTTCATCTCGTGGCTACTGATAATTTATTGTCCTGGATTGGCATTCACCAGAACATGGTGGATTCAGTTGGCACCAGCTTATTTGCCAGTTATATGGTTGATTGCTTTGGCATTGATGGGTAAAAGATCAACATGGTTTATACCAGTATCCATTATATTTGTAACAGTTCACACCATCAGCACCTATTTGAAACTAAGGGGGTAGGGTATGCATATTTACTATTTTTCCGGTACAGGTAACACCAAGGTCATTGTAGATAAATTAGCTGAGAGCCTACATAATAGCAAGAAGATTGAGAGTGAATCAAAGCAAAGAATTAACAAGAAAAGTAAGAGGGATAACAAGGATATAAGTAGGGATAAATCTTACATTGAGACATTTAAGATAACACTATTCAACAAAGATACTGTTGTAAAACTACCAACAACCGAGTCAGACCAAATCAATCATAGGACAGTCATTGTATTCCCAGTCAACACCCATGCCACATCACCTTTCATATGGTCATTCCTAAAAAGATTACCTAAAGCAAAGGGAGAGCAACTCTACATAATCTATACCTATAACAATTCAGCAGCCATTGGTAAATCAATCCAAAGAATGGTTAAGAGAAAGGGCTATGATCTGAGAATGCTAACGGGCATCTTAATGCCAAATCATATGATTAGTGACCCGGAACAAGCAAAAGACAATGAGAGTAGATTAGAAAATGGGTTGAAGCTTTGTACAGAGATTGTTTCAGATATCAAAAGTGGCAGAACACGTATTGATTACAAGACCAATGGCTCAAAACTCCTGTCTTTCTTTAATCGTAATACGCCTCTTGTCTGGGGTAGTATGAGGTTGTTCTTTAAACTAAATGTTGATCATCAGGCATGTACTAATTGTGGCCTATGCGTTGAGGAATGTCCTGTTAAGAACATTAAAGTAAAGAAGTGTAAAGCAAAAAGTATGAGCGAAAATGAAAATACTCAAAGAAGTATTCAAAGCATGTTAAAACACAAGGGTAATTGCCAAATGTGTATGAAGTGTTTGGCCAATTGTCCCATGAAAGCTGTTGGCATCAAAGGCAATGACAAGATATCTCTAGTCCAATAGACCCTTTTTTCTCCAAGCAACCATAAAGCCACACAACAGTCACATTAAGTACACATCGTTTGGATAAAGTAGTACTTAAGAAATCCTAGATATAGATGAGGAAAAAATAATTGGGTGGTGCGAGAATGTTTATTACAGAAAGTCGTCAGGGTGCAGAAGTACAAGAATTAAGAGGTCAAGCTATTATTGAAGCCTACAAAAGATTTTATCGTTTCAATATGAAAAGTTCCTATAATTTAAGTTTGTTTGTAGCATGCAATAACAGAACTGGATTGATTAATTTGTTAAAGTCCTACGAGCGACGCTTGCTTGATATTGATGAGATTGATATTCTAGAACAGGTCTATGAGGTGAGAACAACTGCCATGCATTTATCAGGTGTTCATCTCTTAGCCAAGCAGATAAGAACTTTGCAACTTAACTTTGACAGATTGTCCATAGAGATTGATAGTATATTGATTAATGAATCTTTTAAGCGTACCACATGTGCTGTATAACTATGATTGTTGATGTGTCTGTATATATAAGAAGGGCTGTTGCACCGGAATTAATTTTCCTGGTGCAGCAGCCTTTTTTTGATACGCCCAATAATGTATACATAGTATTAATGGTCAGATATTTAATAGACGTTTTTACATTGACAATATGTATCAACGAGCATAGGATTGTGTTAAGAAAAACAAATGGAGGAAGCAAGTGTGAAAAAGTTTGAAACCAATAAAAACACTTCAGATAGGTTGACACAAAAGTCAGATGTTCATATTGTAGAAGAAAAAGTTTACAGCAATTATGTAGAGGTAGACACAAGTATAGAATATCAATCAATGATGGGCTTTGGGGGTGCATTTACTGAAGCAGCTGCAGTGACACTCGCTAAAATGAGTAAGGAAAACAGAGCTCAGGTTATTGAGAAGTACTATGACAAGGAAAAAGGTCTTGCCTACAATATCGGTAGAGTCCATATCCATAGTTGTGATTTTGCTTTAGGCAATTATACATATGTTGAAGATGGCGATGTAGAACTTAAGACATTTGATATTGGACACGACGAAGAACTTATTATCCCACTTGTCAAAGACGCGATGAGTCAAAGGGGTGACTCACTTGAGATACTTGCATCACCTTGGAGTCCACCAGCATGGATGAAGTCTAACAATATGATGAATCAAGGCGGCTATCTATTGGCAGAATATTTTCAGCCATGGGCCAACTACTATGTTAAGTTCATTGAAGCATATGAAGAGGCAGGTATTCCAATCTGGGGCTTAACGGTTCAAAATGAGCCAGAAGCTGTTCAAACTTGGGACTCTTGTATTTATACAGAAGAAGAAGAGAGAGATTTTGTCAAAAACTATCTTGGACCTACACTGCATAAGGCAGGTTATGAAGATAAGAAGCTCCTTATATGGGACCACAACAGAGACATTATTGTCAGAAGAGCCAAAACAGCCCTAAGTGATCCCGAAGCGGCTAAGTATATATGGGGAACGGGCTTCCACTGGTATGTTTCAGAAGCTTTTGAGAATGTTGGCAAAGTCCATGACTTATTCCCAGACAAACATCTATTGTTCACTGAAGGCTGCCAAGAAGGTGGTGTTAAGCTTGGAGAATGGTTTACAGGAGAGCGCTACGCACGTAATATGATTGGTGATTTCAACAATTGGTGTGAAGGTTATCTGGATTGGAATATTGTACTTGATGAAACAGGTGGACCAAATCATGTGAACAATCTATGTGATGCGCCGATTATCTGTGATACAGTCAATGATGTGGTTCATTACAACAGCTCCTACTTTTACATAGGACATTTCAGTAAGTTTGTAGACCAAGGTGCCAAAAGAGTTTTCTCTGATTGTCCTTATGAAGGCTTGTATATGAGCGCATTTGTGAATCCAAATGGACAAACAGTTGTTGTCATCATGAATGAGAATGATGAGGCCGCTGATATGAGTATTGGTATTGATGGTGGTTATATCAACCAGAATATTGATGGACATTCTATCATTACTTTTGTCAAATAGTAGGTCCTCAAAAGATTTACTTTTGCCTATCCAAAGGGTATAATGACCTTACTAAAGTCCATGACTTTAAGGACTAACTTGGCAAGAGAGGGTATAAGAATGGCGACCATAAAAGACATTGCAAACAAAACAGGTGTCTCAATGATGACTGTTTCACGTGCCTTTAACAAACCTGAACAGGTAAAAGACAGTCTTCGCGAGCAAATTATGGCCGTAGCCAAAGAACTGGACTATGTACCGAACCAGGCAGCCAAATCCCTTGCTAGCAATAAGACAGGCATTATACAGATAGTGACGCCCCTTAGTGCTGATGACCATTATTTTACCCAGTTATTTGCTGGAGCAGCGGAGATTCTGAGTGCACAGGGTTACTCTATTATCATCAATCACAATAATACACTCAAATTTCAACATGATGGTGTCATCTATATGGGCTTGTCAAAAGGAGAAGATCAGAAGGTTATCCTTGAAACCAAGAAGCCCTTTGTCATTTTCGGTAAGTCAGAGTATGATGTGAATTGGGTAGACATTGATAACAAAAAAGGCATAATAAAGGCCACAGAACATTTGATTGCCAATGGTCATCAAACCATAGGTTATATGGGTATCAAGAGCCAAGAAAGTTTCTCATCTGAACGTGAAGAAGGCTTTTGTGAAGCTATGGCATCACATCAATTAAGTGTTGATAAGGTCTGCAAAGTTAGTGTGTTTAACTCTGCAAGAAATGCACAAACAAAAGCCATGTCTTATTTGATGGAAGTCAATATTACTGCCATTGTTTGTGCCTCTGATGAAATTGCTTTTGGCGTTATTGAAGCGGCAAAAGAACTTAAGATTGATGTGCCAAAGGACTTGTCAGTTATTGGCTTTGATGGATCAGTCTATAGTGAAATGTCACGTCCAAGAATCACTACAGTCAAACAAGAGTCTACGACATTGGTAGATCTTTGGCTAAGATCTTGCTTAAGCGTATTGACACTACAGATGAACCTGTAATCCAGGAACTGATTGACCTGGAATTAATAGAGAATGATTCAGTCAAGTCTCTCAAAGAATAATTAAGTTATCATAAGAGGTCCCTAATTGGGCCTCTTTTTTTTGAAATATCACTAGTGATAGATATGAAGGAGAAAAAGATATGGGGCAGATTAAGATTGAAGTATTAATGGAATTATTAAAAGACAAACTAAAGGCAAAAGGTCTACCAGAAGACCATGCCAAGGCCGTAGCAGATGTCTATGTAAGAGCCAATTACAGAGGTGTTGGTCATCATGATATCAATGACTTTCTTTCCAGAATCAAACAACTAGAAAAGGGCCAAGTTAATCATGCAGCAAACCTAAGTCTTAGAACAGAATTTGGTGGACTAGAGAGCTGGGACGGAGACAATGGTCTTGGAGAACTGTGTGCTTGGCACGTGACTAAGAGAAGTATGGCTTTAGCCAAAGAACATGGCATAGGTTTTGCTACCATAGCCAATAGCAATCATTTTCTAGCGGCGGCACCTTATTCCGATATAGCTGATGAAGAAGGTTTTATGACACTGATTATGTCCAAGTCACCCAGTGGTGTATCTCTTCAAGGGGCTGATAAGAACATCATCGGCAATAACCCTTTTGGTTACTCAGCTGGCCATGGCCAAGAGCCAATCTTGTTTGATATATGCTCAGCCTATTCTTCTTTTGGTAAAATGAACGCCATGGCCAAGGCAGGCCAACGTGTTCCAGAATATTGGGGGAATGATAGTAATGGTAATCCAACCACAGATCCACAACAAATACTGGACAGTGGCTTATACATGCCAATTGGACAACACAAAGGTTTTGGCCTTGCCATTATGGTTGAACTTTTCACAGCAATTCTAGGTGGCGGCACTATTCTTAACCAATCAGAAGAAGACTCTGGTAACAAAGGTGAGTATACACAGACAGCCATATCCATTGATATTAGTAAACTTATGACACTAGAGGATTATGAGACACGGGTAGCAACCATGGTTCAGATGTTCAGAGCTATGTATTCAGATATATATATTCCTGGTGAAAGGTCAGCAAGGGTTAAATCAGAGATTGTCTCAAGAGGCTATTTTGACATAGAGGACACACTCATTAATAAGCTAAGAGCTGTAAAATAAAAATTATCATTACATAATTTAAAATTTATCCACAAAAGGGTCCCAAAAGAGGGACCCCTTTTTCGTATACTATAGTCGAGTAGGGAAGAAAAGCTAATAGATAGACTAGCGTGGAGCGAAAATTGTGGGCGATAAGAAGAACATGATTGAACTTTACAAAATGATTCAAGCCAGAAAAAACTATACGGTAGTTAGTGTTTCTATCGTAGTATTTGTTACAGCAGTGGCTTTGATTGTGAATGTATTGTAGGGTTACATCAGACAATGTTATGTTATAATGGTATTGATTTGATCCAATTAGGTGGTCAATAGATAGGGGTATAACATGACAGAGTTACTTCAAAGACTTTTACCAATATTATTTATACTGATTCTAGGCATGGTGATTAAGAAAACCAGGCTTCTTAGTGACGAGGTCATTACAGGCCTTAAGACTATTATCGTCAAAATTGCATTGCCAGTTATATTGTTTCGATCTTTTGGCACGATGAACTTAGAGATATCTTATTTATTGCTCTTTGTCCTCGTGTTTTTATATTGCTGTATTTTATATGTGGCAGGTGAATTGTTGAATAAATGGCTACCCAAAGTTTATTCCAGGTATTTCTCAGGCGGATACATGACAGGCTTTGAATTTGGCATGATAGGTGTGGGGCTGTTTGGGGCCATATGGGGCGTTGAACATTTACCAGTAATAATGTTGGTAGGATTTGGCCATGAGCTTTTCATATGGTTCTTCTACGTACCACTCGTATCTTTTAAAGGCGAAGGCACATTTGATCTTAAGAAAACAGTTCTAGAGTTTATGCGTACACCAACCATTATAGGTATTGTCCTTGGTATTGGATTCAATCTGTTTAACCTATATGAGTCATTTGGCCAAACACTCATTGGTTCAAGTATTTATGTGACCATAGATTTTATAGCTCCCTTAACATCACCGCTTATATTATTGGTTATTGGCTACGCCATGTCATTTGGTAAACTAAATGCAAAAGAAGCCATTGTCTATATAGCGACAAGATGGCTTCTGGTTCTTGGTATTGGTGTTCCAATGCTTCTACTTATTCTTGCTACAATCAAAGGTCTAGACCCATTGTTCACACAAGCTTATATGGCATTTATCTTACTGCCTGCACCTTATATATTACCTCTCTTTATCAAAGACTCAGAGGAAGCAGAGTTCTTTAGTCAATTACTCGTATACTCAACTATTACATCCTTTGTAGGTTACATTATATTGCTGTGGTTCAGTATTGTTTAGTCTTATAGTATGACGCCACCAAGAGGCTTTTGCTGGTATGCAACAAGGTATTCATTGATGTCACGGATTTTGTAGATGTCTCTAGCAACAAGGTATCGAATAATTAAGTCGGCCTTGTTAGAATAAGATAGGGCATACCCTGCAGCTTCTAGTAGGTGTTCTAATTTGGATTCGTCCAGTTGCAATGCCAAACCTAGTGCAATGGCTGTTGATTTACTAGGAGAATAATCTGGGTTTGACCTAATCTTTGAGAAAACAATATTTTCTGATTCATCGCTAGCATCAATGTGACTCAGTAGCAATTCGCTGAAACTGGGTTCAAGATCCATGTGAATATCCATTGCTTGTTCTGCCACAAAATGACCGGAGATATCTCTGTTGGTATAATCAGGGCTAATCTCCATATCAAAGACTGAGTCTTGGAGAACGGTTTGTAGATAAGTGCCAAGTGCTTCTTTTATTACTAAGTTCATCATATCACTCCATATGTCGCCTCTTAGGCGACCTTTTTATTGTCATTTTACGTATTATTATAGCATAAGAAAACGAAAGGATGATGATTATGAACAAGCAATTAACAGAGATTATATTCTTACTTGATTGTAGTGGTTCAATGGTTCTAATAACAGCCTTATTAGATGCCACTAGCAAATCAACTACGATTGGCCCTTCATATTCATGGGAGCCAACATTGATGTGGAGAAAGAGGCAGCAAACATAGGGATTTGCAAGGAAGATACCTACAGTTATAAGGTGAGTGAAGAGGGATTGGCCACTATGTTTGAGAGCGCCTGTGCTTATATAGATGAACGTCGCTGATGGAGATGGATGTATCAAAAAGTTTATCTGTATTAAATCGAATGTTATTTCGAACGATATATTGCTCTTTTTGAGAAAGTGTGATAGGCTAGTATTAGAAAAGGAGTGGTTAATATGTTAACGCAATCGTTTGAAAATATGATAATTCCTATTACTGATTTCAAAAACCACATAGGAAAGTACCTACAAGAGCTTACTTCTCCTAAAATACTATTGAAGAATAATAAACCGAGTGCTGTTGTTGTTCCATACGAGCAATTCAGAACCATGGAAAAAAATTGTGGAGTATCAAATGGATTTAGAATTGGAAAAAGAAATGGATGCTAGGTTAGCTGAATCTAATTCTAAGTATCTTTCAACAGATGAACTTTTAAGAGAACTTGAGGTCTAGTTATGCAAAAGTTTATTTTAAAATGGCATGAGGCGGTAAAAAAAGACATCAAAAAGTTGAAGTTCTCAAAAATCCAAATAATCAAATTAACAGAAAAGGCCAAGAAGGTTGCAGTAAATCCATTGCCAAAAGTTAAAGGGGGTTATGGGGAACCGTTAACAGGCAATCTAAAAGGATATCTTAAGTTCAGGTTTGATGGTGATTATAGAGTATGCTACAGGTTGGAAGAAGTTGAAGGGATTATGGAAGTAGTTATTGTAGGATTGAGGAAAGATAGTACTGTTTATAGTGAATTAGGCAAAAGAACATAATGAACTTGCTAAGACTATCGTAAAGCCAATGATGAGATCTGTCAGGAATGATAGGTCTCTTTTCTGTATTTGCTCACTGAGGAATGTGAATAATTTATGAATAAACTGTTGACATTCCCTTAACATGGGACTATAATGACAACGTAAGACATTATCATAAGACATAATAGATATAGGTGATTATATGAGTCAAATGAATATGAAGGGCATCGCTGAATTATGTGGTGTTTCTATAAAAACTGTATCTAGAGTCCTTAATAACAGCACAAGTGTCAAACCAGAGACAAGAGAGAAGATATTAGAGGTTATTCAAGAGCAAGGCTATCAGGTGAACTTACTTGCCAGAGGTCTTAAGAAGATGAAGACCAACACCATTATCGTCTTTATTGACAAACATCAAGAGAAATATTGGGGTATCTGGCATACCCAGATGTTACAGTTTCTACTGAGAGAAGCCAAGGGAAAAGGCTACAAGATTGTTGTATCCCCATCCAGTGCAACAGGCCATCTCAATGACGAGACCGATGGCTTTCACTTGTTGTCAAGTAAGATGGCAGATGGTGCCATTATTCTAGACAATGCCCAAGAAGACATTCGCCTTGATTTTCTGAACAAGAATAAGATTCCCTATGTCCTTGTAGGCCAGACGGAAGACGAAAATGTTTGCTGGGTTGACCTTGATAATTACAATACAGGTGTTACAGGTTGTGAATACCTAATAAGCAAGGGTTACAAGAAGATTGCTTTTCTACTTGGACAAGAGCAGTACCATGTTAACAGGCTCAGAGCTGACGGCTTCTCCAAAGTAGCAATGGATAACAATATATCCTTCTGTGTTGAGTACAATGTGGACAGTATGGAAGCGGCTTATGCCACAACACTGAAGTTACAGAACAAAAACCATTACGATGCATTATTTATATCAGGGGCTGAAAGAGCAATCGGTGCTTATAGAGCCCTAAATGAACTTGGTTTATCCATACCTGAACAAGTGGCGGTACTTGGTATTGACAACATACCACTATGTAATTTCTTGTACCCATCCATGTCAACAATGGATCAACAATGTCAACGTTTTGCCAATGCAGTTATAGAGAAGTTATATGAATTAATCAATGGCAATAACGATTGTCATCATCAGCATATACTGTTTGAGAATATTATCATTGAAAGGGAGTCAACGTAGTCACTTTAAACGTTTGCCTTTGTTTAAAAATGACAACGTAGGACATTTGGGAAAAATGGTCGAAAAAGTTAAAATAAGAAAACTTATTGAAGAATTGTATCGAAATGAGGCGGATACCCTATACAAGAACTTAGAGGACTTGGTTACAAAGTATGACAAGACAAATGCCCATCGTCGGTTAAATGAGAAAGACTGTATGCTTATTGCATATGGGGATTCCATAAGTAATGACAATGTATCCCCGCTACATTGTCTTCATAACTTCCTCCAATCCCGTGTAGGCAACAAATTATCATCCCTACATTTGTTGCCCTTCTATCCCTATTCATCTGATGATGGGTTCTCTGTTATAGATTATCTAGAAGTGGACCCGTCATTAGGGAACTGGAGGATGTTAAGGGACTGGCTAATGATTATGACTTGATGTTTGACGCAGTCATTAACCATATATCTAGTCAGAGTGATTGGGTAGCGAAGTATAAAGCAGGACATGAAACATACAAGAATTATTTCATCGAATGTGATGATAGTCTTGACTATAGCGCAGTGACTAGGCCAAGAGCCTTGCCGCTGTTAACAGAACTTGAGACAGCAAAAGGCAAAGTCAATGTATGGACCACCTTTAGTGCAGATCAGATTGATTTGAATTATCAGGAACCAAAGGTATTGGTTGAGATTATCAAGATCTTGCTGACTTATATTGAAAGAGGTGCCAGGTACATCAGGTTGGATGCCATTGGCTTCCTCTGGAAAACAATAGGCACATCTTGTATGCACTTAGAAGAGACCCACAAAGTCATTAAGTTGATGAGGTTAGTAATAGAAGAAGTCAATGACAGCGTGGTCCTAATTACTGAGACCAATACGCCACACCTTGAGAATATCAGCTATTTTGGCAATGGTTATGATGAAGCCACATGGTCTATCAATTTCCCTTGCCACCACTGACCTTGTATACCTTCCTAAAAGAAGATGCAACGGTATTGCAAAATTGGCTTGCTACCATTGAAAATGCATCAGATGCCACAACATTTTTCAATTTTTTGGCATCACATGATGGTATAGGCCTTAGACCAACAGAAGGTTTACTTGACGATAGTGACATAAGTTTGATGGTAGACACTGTACTAAGTAGAGGCGGTAAAGTTAATTATAGGACCTTGAGTGATGGCACCAAGAAACCCTATGAGATGAACATCAATTATTTGGACGCCGTTTGTGAGCCAGACCTAAGCAATGAAGTCAAAGCAAACAAGTTTATGGCAACACAAGCCATTTTACTTTCCATCGTTGGTGTACCAGGCATCTATATTCACAGTATGTTAGGTTCCAGAAATGACATTGAAGGTATGGAAAGCTCAGGCATCAATCGACGGATCAACAGAGAGAAGTTGAATGTGAAGGTCCTCGAAGAAGCGCTAGATGACAAGACGTCTCTAAGGGCCAAAGTATTTGAGCGCTATATGCATCTCTTAAACATTAGAAAAGACCATAGTGCCTTTTCACCCTTTGCATCACAAAGCGTCATCTATAAACACAAACATATATTTTCTATTCTCAGACATAACAAGGAAACAGATGAAATGATTGAGGTCCTAATCAATATATCCAGTGAAAAGGTCCAGGTTATTGGCAGTGGTTATAACTTAATCACTGATAGTAAAATGCCATCCACTTATTTGATGGAACCTTATGAGATTCTATGGTGTCAGTTAACAAGATAGACCATGACGTGATGTATGGCTGTCTATATTATATATTGACCAGCGATGGTCAAACAAAAAGGAGGAATATTTAATGAAGAAGTTATTATCAATGCTTTTGGTTCTTGTAATGGTAGGGGCGATGTTTACAGCATGTGCGAAAGAGGAGCCTATGGAGGAAAAGCCAGCGGCGACAACAGAAGAAAAGAAAGAAGAAGAACCTGCTGCTACAGAAGAAACTAAAGAAGAAGAACCAATGGAAGAAGAAATGAAGGTCGACAAGATCAAGATTACTTCAGGCCTATGGTCAAGACCAGAAGAACAACAATTCATTCGTGAAGAGGTTTTACCTGCTTTTGTTGAGCAGACTGGTATCGAAGTAGAACTTGAAGTACTTGCAGGTGATGACATTGTTAAGCTAATGACATCACAAAAAGACTCAGGAGAATGGACTACAGACATCGTTATGACTCATAGTGGTGATATGCCAAAATATATTGCTGGTGAATATGTTCAACCAATTGATGATCTAATTGGTGGACTTGATATCACAGTGCTTGATGCTTTTAGTGATTCAACTAAGATGGATGGTAAAACTTATTACATTCCAATCTCAGCTGATGTTTATTTACTAATTGCTAACATCAAAGCCCTTGATTACTTACCAGATGGTGTGTCTCTTGAGTCAATTACTTGGGAACAATACAAAGACTGGGCTATTGCTATGGCTGAAGTAGAAGGACCAAAAGTATCCTTCCCAGCTGAACCAGTTAAAGCAACACTTTATCAAATGGGTGGTATCTCCTTATCATATGGCGGTGGTTTCCCAGAAATTAATTCAGATGGAATGAAGATGGCTTGGGACCTTGTTGGTGAGATGATTGCTGCAGACGCTATTGTTGAAACATCCTTTAACTATAGCAACCCAATTGATCAAATGAAATCAGAAGAAGCTTGGTTGTCCTTCTATCACATGGTACCAGTAGGTGATATCTATGGATCAGCTCCAGCTAAGTACGAAGTGGCACCAGCACCAGCTGGACCAAATGGTAATGGTACAATTGCAGGCGCATGGGGTATTGGTATAACAGCTGGTACAAAAAAAGCAGCAGCAGCTCAAGAGTTCGTTGAGTTCTTAACCAGTGCAGAGATTCTTTACAAAATCGCTGCAGGTACAGGTGGATTCATTCCTCCAGTAGAAGAAGTTATTGCTGAACTTGGTAACGAGCCAAAAGACCAAATTATGAAAAAAGGTCTTGAAACACTTAACAATGGTATTCCATCAGGAGTTCCAGCATCACTATACACTGACTGGGGTGCAGTTAAGAGTGTTTATGACACAGTGTTCAAATCAATGTGGGATAACGACGGTGCTTATACAGTTGATTTCCTAGATGAACAACAAGCTGCTCTTGAAGCTTTAGAGAACTAGAGTTATAGTTGATTAGAGAGTACTTACCTGTAAGTACTCTCTTTTTAAAACATGGAGAAGTAAGACGTAATATTTACGTCTGTTTGGAGGGTTTTATTGTGACGAGCAAATTGAAAAGATGGACACCATACTTATTATTATCCCCCGCGCTGCTATACTATATTTTGTTTTGGATCAGACCTGTTATTAGGGCTTTCTTTGAGAGTTTTACAGACCTTCAAGGTAAGGGCTCACTGACCAATTATTTTGAAGTCTTAAGGGACCCAATATTCAAAGACGCATTTACCAATTCGTTGGTATTTGCCATTGTCTCTGTTGTGCTTCAATTCGTTATTGCTTTTATGTTGGCGCTGATACTGAACCGCAAGTTCAAAGGGGTAAACCTCTTACTATTTATTGCCCTTATTCCTATGGCAGTACCACCAACAGCAGTCGCTATCTTATGGCGTACTGGATTCTCAACTTATGGGTGGGCCAACAATCTCTTAATGAGCATGAGTCTTATTGAGAAGCCAATACTTTGGTTAACAGCAGAGGGCAGCAACGCACTAATGTTTCTAATACTGATTGATACATGGACGGTACTGCCGTCTGTGATGATTATACTTCTAGCCGGTCTTCAGAACCTGAACAAGGAATATGAGGAAGCTGGTTATGTTTTTGGTGCAAGCAGATGGCAAGTCATCAAAGACATTGTTGTTCCAATACTTAAGCCCACCATTATTACAGCGGTTATCCTAAGACTTATTGCAGCAATGCAAGTATGGATGATCAGTGTTATGATGTTTGGCTTTGGACGTGTGCCATTCTTAGTAGAGCGAATCGCTTATTACAACGATATCGTTCCAATGCTTGAGAACAGTTATAAGATGTCTTTGACTTATTCAGTGGTGGTAACAGTGATTGTACTTACATCTGTTACGATATACCTTAAGTTCAATGACAGGAAGAGGAGGGCATAAGATGGTTAATCGAACTTTACTTGTGAAAACAACTTTTTTATATCATTATCGTTACCATGCTCCTGGCTATACTCTTGCCATTCTTTTTCTTTGTATCCAGCTCATTCTACTCCTCATATGAAGTGTATGAGTTCCCAAGATCTTTTTTACCTAGGATGTCCTTTGATGTGAAAGTGACATGGGAAGAAGAGATGTATAACTTACATGTTTTTTCCAAAGAAGAAGCAGACTATGAACTAATGATTTATTCAAGCAAACCAGAAGATTTTAGAATCTTTATGAAAAGAGAACTGTCCATTCAACTGAGTGATGAAGAGGTTGAAGCCGACTTCTCCCCTAGTAAAACAGGAGATCCAGTCTTCATAACTTACCGGAAAGATTTGCTCTATAATTTTAAGACCTTCTTTGTCATAACCAATAACGCAGACAAGGCTATACTTAATTCTATTGTAGCCGCCGGTTGGACAATCCTCATATCCTTATCACTAGGAAGCATGGCAGGTTATGCACTGGCAAGGTATAAGTTCCCTGCTAAAGGCCAGTTGAACATTTCCTTACTACTTGTAAGAATGTTCCCAATGGTTGCAGTAGCCATTCCAATGCTTGTTTACCTAATAAGAATGGGGCTTAACAATTCAATGTTTGGACTGGCCATTGTTTACTCAGTTAGTAACATTGCTCTGACAGCTTGGATTACCAACAGTATTTTCCAAGGCATCAATGTTGAACTTGAAGAAGCATCAGTGGTTTTTGGGGCTAGCAAATTGCAAACATTTTTCAGAATCACCTTACCACTGGCTTTTCCAGGATTGGTGGCTTGCAGCATGTATGCATTCCTTGCAGCCTGGAACGATTCCATTACAGCACTGATTCTATCAAGTAGCAACCCAACCTTATCATTGCTGATTTACAAGGCACTGGGTACAAGTGGAACCATTCAACTTTCGGCAGCAGGTGCTGTCATACTAATCATACCCGCGTTAGTGTTTACCTTCATTATTAAGAACTACATTAACCAGCTATGGGGCGATGTGAAATTTTAGATGATGAATCAAACACTGATATAAGGATAGGAGGATTAAGATGGCATTTTTAGAATTAGATAATTTAACCAAACGGTATCAAAAAGATATATTGGCTGTAGACAGCATGACACTCAACATTGAGCAAGGGGAATTTCTTGTACTCCTTGGTCCATCAGGCTGTGGTAAAACAACAACCATGAGAATGATTGCAGGTCTTGAGGAAGTCACAGAAGGTGAGATTCTTCTTGAAGGCGACTCAATCAAAGGCTTGGCACCAAAAGACCGTGGCGTTTCAATGATTTTTCAGTCATATGCTGTATGGCCTCACATGAGCGTCTATCAGAATATTGCTTATGCCTTAAAGCTTAGAAAATTGGATAAGGCAGAGATCAAACGACGTGTAGAACAAGCTGCTGATATGGCCAGCATTACAGAGTACTTAGATAGAAATCCAAGCCAGTTATCAGGTGGACAAAGACAAAGGGTGGCAGTTGCTAGAGCCATGGCAGTAGAGCCCAAATTATTCCTTATGGATGAGCCATTGTCCAACCTAGATGCTAAGCTACGTGTTTCAATGAGGACCGACCTTAAGAAAGTTCATGAGAAGCTTGGTTCTACCACAATCTTTGTTACCCATGACCAATCAGAAGCCATGTCTTTGGCAGACCGAATTGTTGTTATGAATATGGGTGTTATTGAACAGATTGGCACACCTAATCAGATATACCATGATTGTGAAACCATGTTTGTTGCTAATTTCATTGGGTCACCACCAACCAATTTCATTGAAGTGACAGTTGAGGTGGTGGGTGATAAAGTCTTTGCAGTTCACAAAGCCTTCCGTTTTGAAGTGGAAACAGACGTCAAGAGAGGCTTGATGGCTTACAAAGACAAAAAAGTCACCATGGGTGTAAGGCCAGAGAACTTTGTTGTAGTCGATGATGGTGGCTTATTTGATACAGACGTTCATTTTGTGGAACCTCAGGGATCCCATACAGTTTTTGTCATTGATCTAGATGGCCAACAATTAAAATTGGTTTCATCCGATCATTTTGACCTCAAAGTTGGAGAGTCTATTGGCATTGACATTAACCAAAAATCACTATTTTTTGATACAGACAGTGGCAAGCGGATTCGATAAAACCTTGCCGAAAGGAGGCAACCATGAATATTGCAATGATGCATTTTCGTGTTGGTGAAACAGATGGCGTCTCTCTTGAAATGGACAAATGGAAAGAAGTCCTAGAAAAAAAATGGCCACAAGGTTGTTTATATAGCAGGTAGTGAAGGCACAAGTGAAAGCTACGTTGTGAAAGAACTGTTTTATAGAGATGAATACGATGCCAAGCTTAACAAAGCTTGTTTTGAAAGCCTTGGCACCTATACAGAAGACTCTTTAAAAGAAGCCATTTTGGCCCAACGTGACAAGGTGAAAGTTCAGTTTGTCAGACTTTTTAAGGACCTGAAGATTGACTTAGTCATACCCAATAACCTTTTGTGTCTTGGGCGAAGTCCTTATATAGCCATGGCGTTGACTGATGCCATAATTGAGACTGGGGTTGATGTTATAGGCCACCACCATGATTTTTACTGGGAGAGAGATTATTTTAAAGCACCGACAACAGGTTATGTTGCACACCTGCTGGAAGATTATTTTCCACCAAAGCAATTGACCGATATGCGACATGTTGTCATCAATACACCAGCCAAACATGATTTACTGGAAAGAAAACGTATGAATGCCAAAGTCATTCCCAACGTCTTTGATTTTGAAATGGCAAGGTGGGTTGAAGATGAGTTTAACGAAAGTTATAAAACAGATATGGGAATCACTGACAATCAAGTGGTCTTCTTACAAGCAACCAGGGTCACTAACCGTAAGGCCATAGAGCTTGCCATTGATTTGATAGCAGTCCTTAATGAACCCTATTACCAAATGCAATTGGTAGGTAAGACCCTCTATAATGGTAAGGTTTACCAAGAAGATAGTGAACTTGTCTTAGCCTTAGTTGGTCTTCATGAAGGTCTTGAAGGTTACGAAGACATGTTAATAGACCATGCAGATGCACTGGGTGTCAACATGATTGTCAATCCAGACATTGTTAGCCATAAGCGTCATTACCATCATAGCCACAAAATCTATTCTCTATGGGATGCTTATGTCTATTGCGATATGATTACTTATCCAAGCATCTATGAAGGATGGGGCAACCAATTCCTTGAAGGGCTTTTTGCCAAACGACCACAGATTGTCTTTGAATACAGCATCTTTGAAAGTGATATAAGTGCTTATGGTTTTGACTATATTTCTCTTGGCAACACTTATGAGGTCGACGATCGAGGTCTGGCCAGAATTGGTCGCGAGAAATTGCAAGCGGCAGCAGATGAGACAATTACATACCTTTTGGACGCCAAATTATATGTGGAATCTTGTCGCAAGAACTTTATCATAGGCAAAGAACATTTATCTTTAGATGCTCTTGAAGCTATGGTAATGGCATTATTTTGATGTGGGGGATAAATAGTTGATCAAACTTAAGAGACTTTATGACAAGCCAATCCTATCAGGCAATGAAGCCAATGATTGGGAGAAGGCGACCTGTTATAATTCAGCAGCAATAGATGTGGATGGTATCATTCATCTCTTCTATAGAGCGACAGATTCAAGTAGTAATGGACGTGAGAATGACGCTTATATGAATTACATTGGTCATGCGACCAGTACAGACGGTGTAACATTCAAACGTGATAAAGATTACGTCCTTGGACCAGTAGCGAACTCGCAAGAACAACGTGGGTGTGAAGACCCAAGGGTCATGCAAATAGAGGACCGATTCTATATGACCTATACAGGATACGGTGCTAGATTCCCTGGTGATTACCGAATCTGTATGGCTACCAGTGATGACTTAGTAACTTGGGAGCGGCAAGGTGTCATGTTAGATGAATCCAATAAAGACGCAGCCCTATTTCCAGACAAGTTCGGTAAGGACTATATTTTACTCCATAGGCGACCACCTAACATTTGGGTGTCCTATTCCAAAGATATGAAGAAGTGGGATAGACATCAAGTACTAGCTAAGGTGGATACAACAAGCCCCTGGGAGGATTGTAAGATTGGTATAGCTGGCCCACCCCTTAAGACGGACAAAGGTTACGTGCTGATTTATCACGGCGTAAGTGAAGCAGAAACTGATTTTGAAGGTAGAGGTTTATACAAACAATATGCCCTAGGCATTATGTTACTTGACTTAGAAGATCCGACCAAAGTCATCTACAGACAGAAGGAACCTATTCTTATACCAGAATTATCATGGGAGAAGGATGAAGGTTATGTGCCTAATGTGGTCTTTTCCTGTGGACAAGTGATTAAAGATGACCAGCTATATGTGTATTACGCTGGTGCTGACACCGCACTCGGTGTTGCAACCTGTCCAATGGATGAGATTATGGCATTATTTTAGAATGAATCAGGTGAGTATATGAAGAACTATGACTATAAATGGTGGCATCATGCCACCATTTATGAGATTTACCCCAAAAGTTTTGCAATGACCCTAGGGGGTATTATAAGCAAGTTGCCCTACCTAAAGTCATTAGGTGTGGACACCCTATGGCTATGTCCTATATTTGCATCCCCTTTTAGAGACAGTGGTTATGATGTCTCTGACTATTATGCCATCAACCCTGAATTTGGGTCTATGAGCGATTTGGAGTCACTTCTTGAACAAGCACACAGTATTGGCATTCGTATTATTCTAGACATGGTCATTAACCATACAAGTGATGAACACCCTTGGTTCAAAGAAGCATGTGAGTCAGTAGACAGTCCTAGCAGAGACTATTATATATTTAGACAAGGCGACAAGGACCAATTACCAAACAATTGGGAAAGCTCCAAAACCCTTGCTCCTGTATGGACATACAATGATGCGACCAAAGACTACTATCTACATATCTATACAAGGCACCAACCTGACCTGAACTGGGATAAAAAAGAGCTAAGACAAGCAATCTATAAGATTCTTAGATTCTGGCTCAACAAGGGTGTAGATGGTTTTAGGTTGGATGTGATTAATAAGCTGGCTAAGGCAAGTGGCTTACCTGATTATACGGGTCATGAAGACAACCCTTATGCCGATGTTATGTTTGAGAACAATGAGAAGGTCCATGATTTTATTCAGGAGATGCACTCACAAGTCTTTGAGCAATTTCCAGAAGCTGTGATTATTGGCCAAACAGCTGGCATAACACCTGACCAAGCCCATGATTATATTCATCCCAGCCGTAAGGAATTGAATCTCTATCTACAGTTTGAACATATGGATATAGACAAAGCCCTAGAAGGACGACGCCGTTCATGGCATATTAGTGAGCTATATGACAGTGTTATGAAATGGCAATTATTGATGGAAGATGGTCTATGGCCAACGGTCTTCTTTGGCAGCCACGATTCTTCAAGGCTTGTTGCCAGATATGGTGATGTCAGTGAGGATTATCATGTTTTGTCAGCTAAAATGCTTTGTACCCTGCAACTATGTCTTGGTGGTACCCAGATAATCTATATGGGTGATGAGCTTGGTCTCTATAATGTGGACTATGAACATATTGATGAATTCACCGATATAAGGAGCCATGACATATACAGAAGTCGTAGAGACAAGGGTGAGTCAAGAGAGAGCATTATTGAAGACCTTAGACAAGTTGCAAGGGATAATGCCAGATATCAGATGCCATGGGATTTGGCTGAAATAATGATGACTGATGATCAGAGTATTTATAGTTACTACAGGCAGATGATTCACCTAAGAAAAACATCCCCTGTCTTATCAAAAGGTAATGTCCACACTTTGGATATTGATTACGACAACCTTTTCGCATATGAAAGAAAACACGGTAATGTTATAATGACTGTGATAGCCAATATGTCAGCTGAGTTGGTGTTATTAGATACCCACGCCTATGGCGAATTGCTAGTGGATAATTATGATGACTCAGCATATGGTAAAATTAGGCCATATGAAGTTATGGTTTTGAGCAGAAATAGTATGTAGAGATCTAAAAGATATAAGAAGAGATGGGAGTATAGACGATGAGTACCAAGAAACTAATAGGGATGGTTATTGTGGCTATGATTGTCCTAGTGGCATTCATGGGCTATGCCTTTAAGAAAATACAGACGGTGGACGTAGCAGTGGCTTACCTTGAAGCACCAAGTGATGATGAGCTTCTAAAAAGTGTGGCGGATGAACTGGATATGTATCAGAATGACTCATTACTAAGTGATGCGGCTTCATATGATTTGAGAATAGGGTCTATTAGAGTCTTGCTGGTCAATCATCAAAATAAAACGGCTTTGTTATGGCACGATGGGTCTAGACAGGGTGTTGATTATGGTGCTATGGACGAGCTTATTACTAGAGGCAATCATTATTTCGCTTATGTAGACAATGAGCCAACTTTGATACTGAATTGTGACTCTATACTTGGAGATCCTTTTGAAAGAACTGTGGTCTTAGCATTTTCCCAGCGATTAAATAGCCTATCTAAACTAAATCCAAGTAAGCTCAACTATTTTCAGACAATAAATGAGGATATCGAAGTGCGATACATTCGTTACAATATGATTGAGAGTCTTTTGAGGGCATATAGTGAAACTGACCCTAAAAAGGATTTGGATTCAAGTGCGTTGGATGAGAACTTAGCGGCTTTTGGTGCTTATTATTCAAGCTGGAAAGACCTACTTGGCGAAAAGACACTCCATGTTAGTGAATATGATTATTTTGATGGAATGAAGGCCTATTTGACCACCAAGGTTAGAAGGCTACGCGATTCTGAATATGATATCACCAAATACATAGATGGTATGACAAATGGCTTTGGTCTTTATAGTAAGTCTAGGGAGTATGAAGTGATGGGTCTTCTATGGTTCTTGTTGGCAGAAGATAAGGGCATGGATGTCTTTTCAAATGACGATGTTCGCTCGGACAGATATAAATTACTGCTAGACGGTGTGCCTTATACAAGTGTAGAGAGTCTTAAGGATAATCAGACCATATCTTATGACGATTATGAGGCGATTTACCTTGAGTTTCAATCAGAGCTTGAGGATCAAGTAGTGGCCATAAGAGACCAATTCAAAGACTCAGAGCCAATCACATTGAACCTAATTAGTGAAAGCTATTCAGATACTGTTGTGGTAGATGAGAACACATACATGTATCTAGATTATGTAGCCAGATATGATGACAATACATTGCTTACTTCTAATCAACAACTAGTGGAGATGACCCCCTATACCATTCATTACTATATTCCTGAGACAAAGTAAGGTGATATGATGGCAGATCAGTCAGAATTCCCAATATACACACCAGTTGCAAGCCTCGATATTGAAGGTTATGTGACCAAAGAGCCAGTCAGATATGAGCATAGACTGGAAGGCATCTACACGCCCTTCCATGTCGGTGACCAGTGGGGGGCTCTTTTTGATTGCGCATGGTTTCACATTACAGGTCAGATTCCAAAGGAATGTCAAGGTAACAAGATTGTTCTAATGATTGACATAGGCGGTGAAGCTTGTGTCTATGACAGTCATGGCTGTCCGGCCAAAGGCTTGACCAATGCCTTATCTCATTTTGATGATCGCTTAGGTAGACCAGGCAAGATCATCTATCCATTCCTTGAATGTGCAGAAGGTGGAGAAAGTATTGACTTGTGGCTTGATGCTGGTTGTAATGACTTGTTTGGTGAGCTACAAGATAGTGGCAGAATTCAGAGACTAGATATTGCTGTATGTGATGAAGAAAAAAGGCAGGCGTTCTATGACTTGGAGGTTGAGGATAACCTGGCCATGGCTTCAGGTACTACTGATAGCAGGATTGAGAAAGAAGTTACTGACATAGATAGAGAAGCGGCCCCATTAATTATGAACTTCACAGCCATTGGACATGGACACATCGATTTGGCATGGTTATGGCCCATAAGAGAAACAAAGAGAAAGGCAGCAAGAACCTTTGCTACGGCCCTTCACCTAATAGAACGTTATCCAGACTATACATTTGGAGCTAGCCAGGCAATGTTGTACCAATGGGTTGAAGAGGATTATCCTCAGCTATTTGAGAAGATTAAGGATAAGGTCAAAGAAGGAAGATGGGAAGTCCAAGGTGGTACATGGGTAGAATCAGATACCAATATACCTTCTGGGGAATCGCTGATTAGACAGATACTCTATGGCAAGGCTTACTTCAAAGAGAAGTTTGGTATTGATAACAAAGTATTGTGGCTACCCGACACTTTTGGTTATACCGCAGCTTTACCACAGATTATAAGTAAGTCAGCCATGGATGCTATGATGACCATCAAATTAAGTTGGAACAATATGAATGAATTCCCCCATCACTCATTTAAATGGCAAGGGCTTGATGATAGAGAGATACTAGTTCATATGCCGCCGGAAGGGACTTACAATAGCCCAGCATTACCTATGTCATTTGCCAAAGCTATAAGCAAATACAAAGAGCGATTGGTTTGTGACAAAGCACTATGTGTGTTTGGTATTGGCGATGGAGGGGGAGGACCTGGAGCGGAACATATTGAACGGTTAAGGAGACAAAAGGCGGTCAGTATAAGTGAACAGACTTCCTATAAGGTTCATTATTCGGTGGCAGAAGAATTTTTTAGAGATTTATACGCCTATGAGCCAGACCTTCCTACTTATACAGGAGAACTCTATTTGGAGCGTCACCAAGGCACATTAACCTCTGGGGCAAGAAGCAAGAAATACAACCGTAGGATAGAAGAGGAAATATACACCACTGAATTACTCTGTAGCATGGCTTTTATTGAGAAGACAATGCCATACCCTAAGAGTGAGATTGAAGAAATATGGCATGAGGTATTGCTTTATCAGTTTCATGATATATTGCCTGGCACTTCAATAAGAAGGGTCTATGAAGAGAGCCATGTTAGATATGAAGCATTACTTGATAGATTGAACCAGCTACAAGCCAAAGCAATAGATTCATTGAGTTGCCGCTCTGGAAGAGTCCTCTTTAACCCACATTCTGTTGAGTGTTGTCAGTTGGTTGAGATTGGAGAGGACGTCTATAAGGTGAGAGTCCCTTCATTGGGTATGACTGAGATTGATTCTATTTCAGAAAAATCACAGCTTATGGATAATGTAAACAGTTGTGAAATAGTTGAAAAGGATATAGTAATCACGAGTGACACCATGGAGAATAACAAAGTCAGGTTGACTTTTGATAAGAATGGCAACCTTGCATCCCTATGGGATAAAGAGTTGGCAAGAGAATGTATTGTAGAGACTGAAGCGGCCAATGTGTTTAAGCTATACGATGATGATGGAGATGCGTGGGATTTCGCTGCTGATTATAGAGAGAACTGGGAATCAATTCTATTAGTCGATGTGAAAAGTGAGCTAAGAGCTAGCAGAGCTATTCGGACACATAGTTATAGGTTCGGTAACTCAACCATTGAACAAGAAGTATGTCTAGAGATAGATTCAGCTTTAGTTAGTTTTGAAACTCAGGTAGACTGGCGGGAAAAAGATAAGATGCTGCGAGTAGATTTTCCACTTAATATCCATACAGATCAAGTGAGCTGTGATATTCAATTTGGACATATCAAACGCTTAACGAAAAATGAAACCAGTCAGGAGATAGCTCAGTATGAAGTCTGCGCTCATCGGTGGATTGATTTGTCGGAGGAAGCTTATGGCATCAGTCTAATCAATGATTGTAAATACGGCTATCATGCTAAAGGCAACCTCATCAGTATGAATCTGCTCAGGTCAGCCAAGTACCCAGGGGACTATGTTGATATCGGTCAGCACAGCTTTAAGTATGCCCTTTACCCACATCCATATGATGTAACACGTAGTGACGTAATTAGTATTGCGGCATTGTATAATCAACCACCTATTGAACTAGATAAAATACCTAGCTTCCCTTTATAGCCAAGGTTCAACAAGACAATATCATCATATCTTGTATCAAACAATCAGAGGACCAAAAGGGCATCATCCTGAGATTGTATGAATCCAAGGGGGGGGCAATCACTACAGCAGATATAGTATTGAATGATTTATTCAAAGAGCTTGAACTAACCAATATGATGGAAGAAGCCATAAGCCATGAGACCTATCCAATGCTAATTCAGGACAGTACTATCAAACTAACTTTCAAACCATTTGAGGTTCATACCTTGAAAGTTACGCTGATTTAGTGTTATTCTATCTCTGGTGAGTATAGTGTAACTAAAGATAATATAGAATGGTATTACATAAGAGGAGTAAAAGATGAGGGTCTTTGTAAGAAAATATCGAATCGTTCTAGGCATTGCTATGCTTTTTTTAGTTTTGCTCTGTGCTAGGTACATCCAACATGACATTACAACTGAAAAGAGAGAACTGGTTAAACAAGCTCAGTATCATAACATATACCTTGCTAATCTTGAGGAAATGTTGTTTCAGGGTATGGCTTTTATTGTTAATTATCCTGTGGAAGGCAGTGATAGTGACCACCAACAAAAGGTCATTGAAACCTTTGAAGACCGTTACAATCAGCAAAGACTAATGGTGGAGCTGGTTAATTATAGGTCTGATTTTCTGGATGGACAAAGTTATATAGACCCACTTAATACAATTATCGAAGATGTAGAGTCTATGATGAACACTATTGGTAGCCCAATATTACCATCAACGGATGAGAATCTAAAGTCTATGACCAAACAATTTCACTTATTGAAGGAACTCTACAAAGAGGTCAGTGCCACTCGAAAAAGTTACTTTGCCATTGATAGAAGTCGGTGGATTGAATCAGATATATTAAAGAAAAGCATGGTTAAGCAAATAGAGATTATAGAGTCTAAGAATTGGCACTATAAGTGGGATTATAGTCATCTGCCAACACCTCAGTTGAATCCACCAAGACCTGGAATGGAGAAGATTAAGGTTGACACCGACTATGAAACAGCACAAACAATTGCACTTGAGTATTTTAGGTTGTTTGATGACAAAGTTACATTAGATCAGTTTGACCCAATGTCTGGTGGTGGCGGAAGAGAATTAGGTGATATCAGCATTCCAAATTATGTTTTCAGCTATAATAACCTTGTAATAAATATCAGTGGTACTGGTGATATTATTTCTGTCTATGATAGTAAAGTAGTCAATTCATCATCAACAACGACAATAGTAGGCAATGAAGTTTATCATGCAATTGAGCTAAGTAATCAATACCTATCAACCATTGGCGTTGAAGGCTATGAAGAGTTCTCTTATGAAATGACCAGCGAGAGAATTGATATGATATTCTGGCGACCCAATATGGACAAGTATTATAACAATTATGATACTTATCGTTTTTCCTATAGGCTGGATGACAAAATGAATCAAATAGGTGTGGCATACCCTCAGACCATTGAATTGCAACTTCTCGATGATTCAAACTATGATGAAAGTTTGACAAATGAACTTGCCTGTCTTCGTAAGATTACAGGCTCCTACGAAGTACATGGTAGTACCATTCGCAATAATGAAATCGTTGACGACAAAATGACTTATGCTTGGTGGTTTAAGATTGAAAAGGAAGGCCAGCAATTTAGTTATGTGGTTGATGCCTTGACTACTGACATCATTAGAGTGGAAATCATAGAGGACTAGAGCATAAAATTCATCTATACGGATTTTGTGATATTGCTGTGACATTTCTTTTTTATACTTAGAAATGTATAGAAATCATGTGTAAGGGAGCGCAAAAAATATGAAGAAAACCAAAATACCAACAACAAGAAGGCTTCGCACTATCAGTCAAGGGGTGTTTTTACTGATAGTGGGGCTAGTGGCAACCAATCATTACCTAGCTGAGATTGGCAAAGAAATGCCAATAGTAGGCACAGCATCATTACATGCCATATGTCCATATGGTGGTATCGAAACAATTGTATCTCTAGTGACAATGGGTGTTTTCGTTCAGAAAATACATATGTCATCTGTAGTACTGACAGCCCTAATAGTATTACTTGGCCTTTTGTTTGGTCCAGTAGTCTGTAGCTACATCTGTCCTCTTGGAACAGTTCAAGAATGGATAGGTAAGATTGGCAAAAAGCTGTTTGGAAAACATTACAATCAAATGGTACCAAAAAAAATTAGACGCTATCCTAAGGTATTTAAGGTATGGTGTTCTTATCTTCACGGTTTATCTGACAACCAACTCACTAAAACTTATTTTTCTAGAAGTAGACCCCTACTATGCCTTATTTAATTTTGGTCAAGTGAGGCAACCATAGGTGGTATTGTTGTTCTTGTAATAACTTTACTTCTTTCTCTAGTCGTTGAGAGGCCATGGTGTAAATATGCATGTCCATTCGGTGCATTTATTGGTTTGACCAATAAGGTGAGTCTATTCAAGATACGTAGAAATGAAACTACTTGTACCAGTTGTAATCTGTGTACAAAAGCATGTCCGATGAACATAGATGTGGCTTCTAGTCTTGTAATCACAGATCATCAGTGTATTCACTGCAACATGTGTACATCAGAAGAAGTATGTCCTGTCGATGAGATAGTAACCCATAGCATCAAGATATTAGGAGGTAGCCATAATGAAAACTATGAAAGCTAGCAGCAGCTTAATAATCATTGTCTCTGTCATAGTCATATTTGGTGGCATAAAGTTATCTGATGGCTTAGGTTTGTGGCAAACTGAATCCAGTAAAGTACCAGTGACTTATGCTGAAGGTGATTATGCAGGCCAGTATAACCCTGCTGATATTAGAGGTTCTTATACATTCCTTGATATTGAAAACAGTTTCGGTGTTAAACCAGAATTGCTTGCAAGAGCCTTTAATATAACAAGTGATATACCTGAGCAGATTCAGGCCAAGGATTTGGAAGCTCTCTATCACTTTGAAGATGAGAGAGAAATTGGCACTGCATCCATTAGGTTCTTTGTTGCACTCTATAAGGGATTGCCCTACGAAGGGATGAACTGGTTACCAAATACAGCAGTAGATGTACTGGTAGAGGAAGGCTTGATAGATGATGTAACCCTAGACAATTTAGAGAGTTATATCATAATAGTTGAGGAAGTGAGCTTGGCGTCACCACCAACTGGAGATGGTCAGGAAAGTGAAGCCACCCAAGAGGAGAGCCACGTAGAAGTCATTGCAGTACGAGGCAAAACAACTATTCAAGATTTGTTAGATTATGGTATTACAGAGGAAGAATACACTGAGATACTTGGCGTTAGTGTATCCAATAAGAATATGTTGGTCAAAGATGTATGTTCAAGCGAAGGACTTGCCTTTAGTGAAATTAAAGCTAAGCTTAATAATTTGCTGGAATAGGCCCTGGGGCCCAATACTAAAGACCTATTTCGTATACTATAGTAAAGGATGTATTTCTGGTTATAGTGCATGAAAGAAGGACTGCTTATGAGTAAGAAGAAAGTTGTTGTATGTGACGACAATCAATTAATCCGCAGAGTACTATCAGACATGTTAGAGGATAAAGGTTACGACACAATCACAGCCTCCACTGTTCATGAATTGATAAGACACCTAAGTAGAGAATCCTATGACTTAGTCATAGTTGATTATGTTATGCCTTTTATTACAGGTATAGAAGCCATCAAGATTCTAAGGAATAACCTAGAACTAGTTGACATGCCAATAGTATTAATGACAGCAGATGAATTGAATGTGATTGACAAATGCTATCTTGATGAAGAACATATTGAAGTCATGTATAAGCCATTTGATAATCATACGATGGAATTAATGTTAGATAGATGTTTTAGTCACAAGATATAAGACCGCTTAGACACAGTGTGTGTTTAAGTAGTCTTTTTTTGACAGCAAAAGTTAGAATATGTTAGTATTGGTTAGAAAGACGAGGTGAAGTGAGAAATGATTATCGAGAATCATGGCATTAGCTATGAAACGACAAGAGCTCTGAAGCAAGAGTTGACATTTGCATATGCCTCCAATCAATTTGCAATACGCAACTTACAATTTAGCGAGAAACAATATATGACTTTAGGCTTATATGATGAAGATGGACTATTCAATAATCTAGCACTACTGTTATCAGACCAATGTCCACATATTGTCAAAGCCGCAGTATTCTTGGATGATGATAAAATTCAGTTCAAACATCGTCAAGAGTTTGGCGGTTCATTACTTAAGCAGTTAGATGATGTTTATCAATATATGGAGATACAAAACAATGTGAGAACTACCTATGAAGGACTTCGAAGAGTGGATCAATTCGAATATGACAACTCAGCCCTTAGAGAGGCACTGGTCAACGCAATTGTTCATAGAGATTATAGTGTTGGTGGAAGCATCTTTGTGAATCACTATAAGAGTTCAGTGGAGTTTGTTTCACTAGGAAGTCTACCAAATGGTATTGGCTATGATGATGTGATGGAGGGTGTTTCCAAACCAAGGAATGATAAGCTGTCTCAAATCTTCTATAGACTAGAACTGATTGAAGCATTTGGTACGGGGATACGTAAGATTATCAGTGCCTATAGAGAGTCTATCAAGCAACCTGAAATTAAGGTGACATCTAATGCATTCATTGTTAGATTGCCTAAGCTATTTGAAGATAATCAAATAACCGTTAAGGAAGCGGCCCCTACATATAACATTGATGAGAATGATTTAGAGAGTAAGACTACAATTCCAGTCAATACATTTGATATGATATCAGTTCAACAAGATATTTTGCGTCAATTAGAAATGATTGGTTACATTAATAGAAAATCTGTACAAGAACTCTATGGATTTAGCCAGACCAAAAGTGGTGTGGTCCTTAGAGAAATGGAGGAAAAGGGATTGATTGTTAAAAAGGGGAAGGGCAAGAATACCCATTACAAGATTAATTGAATCCTAAATTCCCTTTTGATATAATAGACATAGATATTAGAACGTTATAAAAAGACAAGTTCAACGTATGACCTATATAGGAGGATTCACATGGGAAGAGAAAATGGTAAGAAGCGACATGGATGTTTAATCAGTTTTTTGGTCTTTATACTAATAATTGTATTGGCTGGTGCTGGAGGGTATTTCTACTTCAAGTCTACAATACCAGAGCCAGTAGCATTTGATGAAGACGATGAAGAGAGTTTCTATGAGAAAGCCAATATCGACAAAGACAACTATGATTTTGAGATGATGGACTTATTCACAGGGAATGTTGTAGCAACAGGTTCTGTGGATGTGGATACAACTTTCACAAGTGAAGAACTGACGGCATTTTTCCAGAGTCGTAATGAAGGTGATAGATCTTATGTGATTCCAAATAAACCAGTGGCAATGAGCCCACTCCTTATGGTAAGAGTAACACCACTTATGGCAGCTAGCCGATCTTATGGTGGGTCTAATCTCTTTGGTAACTTTAGTATTCGAATTGTAGAAGAAGACACACTAGAAGTTATTGCAACTTTGGCAAGTGATATTAGTGGTATATACGATATTATTCCAGGTCTGGATAGATATTCTGGACTTGTGGATAGAGCAGCAGGCGCTAGCTTAAGCTTAGTGCTTGATATGACTTATAAGCCTTCTAAAGGTTTTGACATAGAAGTGACAAGTCTTAAGGTTAATGGCATACCAGTACCACAGAATTTTGTAGAAGACTATGAACCACAACTTAATGACTTGGTGAATGGTGCTATTAATAACGGCGGATCTTTCGTTGTTGATGAATTTGAGATTACCGATGACGAAGTTGTCTTTGTTGGTAAGTTCCCTGAATACCTTGAGTCAAACTAACAACAATATGACAATTTATAACCCGAAATTGAAGTTTCTTCGATTTCGGGTTATTATGTGTATAGAGAGAATATATAGATAGACAATAGAGAGAAAAAATAGCTAACTGGGAGGGTATTCTTATGGGGAGAAGTATCAGTTCAAGAGTTAAGAGTTCCATTAGAAAGTTCAACAAAAGCATGACTGCATTACTCTTATTAATCATTGCTTATTGCATCATTGAGATTCTAGGGGTAATGGGGAGTTCGGAAGACAACAGCATCTTTGTGATTGTCTTTTTGGTATTGAGCTTTATTTATGGCAAGAAGGATGTCTTCATCAAATTCATTAACAAGAACTTTGGACAAAGTCTAATCAGTATCAAAAGCATTATGTTTCTAGACAAAAGTGCTGTTCTACTTGGAATGGCAGCTTATATCTTTTATACCTTAACAGCTGGACTACCACAATATTATAACATTGGAATGGCAATCTTTATTGCTTATCTCTTTCTCAGTAAGTTTGGAATTCTGAGATGGATCAAGAATCTGTGGATAGTTAAGATCACCAATATGAAAAAAGTGGATAAAATGAGTGGTGCCAAGTTTGAGTCATTTATTGAAGCGGTACTGGTCAAAGAAGGCTACAAAGTCTATAGAGACCAACTCTATGGGTCTTATGGTGCGGATATGATTGCAGATGATGGCCATATTGAGTATTGTGTTCAGACCAAACGATACTCAAGGAATGTTGGACCAGCGGCTATAAGGGAGGCACTTAGGGGTCAGGAACATTATGACTGTGATGCCATTATGGTTATTACCAATAGAGATTTTACCAAAGGTGCCATAGAAATGGCCAAGGATGGAACAACCAAGCTGTATAACCGAAAGTGGTTGGAATCCATACTTGAATAATACAATTCTCACATAATTGCAAAATGTATGGAAAAATTCTATGTGTTTACACCTTTACTTACATTATTATGGTAGAATGGCTTGAGGAATACTTGGGAGTATTACATGACCTTAAATGGAGGCTTACATGAGGATTAAGTTACGTACCAGGATTATTATAGTTTTTACCATACTATTTATACCATTTATATTAAGTGTCGTTACATCATTTGTATCATTTAACAACATGTCCAGTGATGGTGTTGCCATCAATCTGTCGGGAAGTCAGAGAATGAGAACCATGTTGATTGCAGATTATGCACAAGAAGTCTATTATGGACGACTTGAAGGTCTTAATGTTGACAATCAGATTGAGATACTTGAGACAGAACTTGACAATTATCTGGCCATAATGGACGGTTTGGTATACGGAGATGAGATTCAGCCAGACATTGATATGTATGTAGATGAAGCTAGAAAGCTTATTGCAGATAATGACCAAAGCTCTAAAGAATACATTGTAGCCAATGCTCTTACAATCAAGAACAATATTAACGAAGTGGTTCGTATGTATCAAGGCGACTATGACAGTAAGATTGATGCAATCAAAACCATCAGTATTGGCTTACTGATCGCTGGTGTGATTATCTTTGTTATAGCAATCCTAAGCGTAGGTAAAGTGATTATTAGACCGATTATTAGAATATCCAAGAACATGAATGAGATTGCCAAAGGTGATGGAGACTTGACCCATTCTATTCAGGTTAAGAATAAAGATGAGATTGGTGATTTGGCTAAAGACTTCAACGCCTTTGTTGAAAGTTTGAGGCTTATCGTTAAAGACATTAGCCATACCAGTGATGTGGTTGCTAGTTCAACTGTTGCACTTGATAACATAACTGATGAAGCAGAAGAGAATGCTCAGAGAATGACTTCTGTAAGTACAGAGATTGCAGAAGGTGCTATGGACCAAGCATCTCATGCAACAGATACAGCTGAGAACCTGGTGACCCTAGGTGAAGGTATTTCTACTATTTATGGATTGTCCAAAAATATGGAAGAATTGTCACTGAGTACAGTTGAGATTAACAATAAATCACAAATTAGTGTCGAGCAACTTAGTGAGCAAAATGGCTTAAGCATAGAAGCCATTCTTGAGATTGGTAACACCATTGATTTACTGAATCAAAAGGCAGCCAACATCAAAGAGGTTACAGATGTAATTTCTCAGATAGCACAGCAGACCAACTTACTTGCCCTAAATGCATCAATCGAAGCAGCAAGAGCTGGTGAGCACGGTAAAGGCTTTGCAGTTGTAGCCAACGAAGTTAAGACTTTGGCGGAACAATCAGCCACTTCGACTGAATCCATTTCAGGCGTTGTCAATGAAGTTATCGATGCCATTGAAGAGGTCAATAAGCTTAAAGACAATGTAGTGAAGATATCAGAGAATCAAACAGAATCTGTTAAGACAACCAAAGATGCCTTTGAAGAGATTCAAACATCTATTGGCAGTATTATGGACAACATTAGGACCCTTGAAGAGAAATGTGCTCTTCTTGATACCAACAAAGATGAATCAACAGAACAGATTAGCAATATAGCTGCTGTGGCTCAAGAGACAGCAGCATCAACACAAGAAGTGGCATCATTTACGGATATGTTCTTAGCATCGATGGTTGAAATCAATAGCAAGAACAAAGAGCTTGTTGACATGTCTAGCCACCTGAATGAAGTCATTGAGAGATTTACTTACGAGTAAAATGTAAGGTAGGTCAACAATGGTTTAAGTAGAATATAGTAGGGCGGTGACATATTCTTGTCACCGCTCTTTTGTTATAATAGTTTATTGAACAGTAAAATGAGTAGAGAGAGGCATAATATTATGGAGTCATTTATAAGTAACCATCAATTTAACAAAATCACCAAGCTGATGAAAGATTATCAGAATACCTTGAAGTTTAGTGGTGATCCAGTCATTGTAGCTGCGAGCAAAGATATAACCAATGATGGCATTAAGGAAATCTTTATAGGGCAAGATGAAGATGTACTTATGCATATTGACATATGTTTGGTGGATCAACCAGAAGACGCAGACCAATATATGAATAAAATACAGGAATACACCTATGGTGTGAAATCAGTCACTGAGAAACAGATTCGCAATCTGTTCAAAAAGGAAAAGAAACTTAAGATACCTTCATTGGAAAACCATAAGAAGAGCTATTACGGTTGGGTGGATGAAGGCAAGAAAAAAATATATGTGGCCAATTGGTTAGACAATAAGCTTAGAGGTATGGTCTGCAGTATAGGGAATATCGATGTCAATAACTCACGCATGTGTTCAATATGCGGTCATATGAGTGAGAATAATGAAGTGGTCCCAGTAACAGTGAAATGTAAGACTGCAAGTAGGGATAACTATCATGTCATTGGTTTTAATATTTGTAAAGATAGTGATGGTTGTAATGAAAGTATTATTTCTATTGAACCCTTAGAGAATTTGTTGAAAAAAGGTCAATGGCTTGGAAAAATAAGAATCAGTAAGTGTACAGATTATTTACATGATGAAATCATAAGAGGTATCACTCTCAAACAGTAATTGTTTGATGGTGATGCCTCTTTTTGTAGGTTTATCAAGAATCGTACAGAATACCCCCAGCCTGTAAGCTACCTTGTACACGTCAGTGAAAAGTAGGTGGCGGATGAATGTATGATTAATTACCATCGCAGGTGAATGAGATGGAAGTAGCAGGATTTAGAAAAACAGATTAGAGAAATATAGAAATTTTTCGTTGATCCACTAGCGCTGTCAGTGTCGAAATGGTATAATTAGAACATACGTTCCGAACTGGTGTTCCCTATGAATTTCAGTTCAAATATGTTCATAATTCATGACACAGGGGGGTGAGACTATCAGGCTGTCATTCAAGTATACCTGCAAGCTAAGTGAAAAGCAACGCTCTATCATTGAAGAGTTATCCTACCACCAGTCCAAGCTCTATAATACCATCAACTATGACTGCAGGACCAATGGCTTCAAGTCTTATTATGAACTTGAAAAGGCATACAGAGACAACTGGCATCGTGTGTATATGCATTCCCATACCTATCAGCAGGGTGTTAGACAGCTGGAGCAGGACTGGAAGTCATACTTCGCTGCGGTGAAGGACTATGGGAAGAATCCTGAGAAGTACCGAGGGATGCCAAGAATCCCAGGATTCAAAAATGACAGAAGAAAAGCACCTATCATCTTCACCAACTATGCCGTCAGGTTAAAGGATAATGTGATGCTGATGTCCCTGTCCAAACAGATGCAGAAGAAATTCAACGTAAAAAGCTTAAATCTACCACTGCCAGAAGCAGTGATAGAGCGTGTGGATTTCGAAAATATCCATCAGGTAAGAATTCAGTGGAATCAGAGTCAGAGACAGTGGACCTTTCTCATAATCTACAAAAAGGAAGAAGAGAGGCTACCGAAGGACTTCACCAATCTCATGTCCATAGACCTTGGCCTTGATAACCTGTGTGCAATCACTTTCATGGACGGTACAGATCAGTATCTTATAAGCGGCAAAAGCTCAAGTCAAAGAATGCCTGGTACAACAGAGAACTGGGAAGGCTGACTGGCACTCGAATGAAGGAGACAGGCAACACCAGATTTAAAAGGACAAGGGCAATGATTAGACTGCAGACCAAGAGGAACAATGTGATGCTTGATGGTATCCATAAGGCAAGCAGGAAGGTCATAGACCTAGCAGTAAAGCATAAGTGCAGAACAATAGTCATAGGAGAGTTGAAAGGTATCAAACAGGAGAGTCAAAGCAAGAGTTTTGTACAGATACCGATACAAAAGCTGGCAGAGCAGATCCGATATAAAGCTAAGCTTGAAGGTATCGATGTCAAGACGATAAAAGAGAGCTATACATCCGGTGTCAGTGCAATGGATCTGGAGCCTGTAACCAAAAAGTACTATGACAAAAGCAGGCGAATCCAAAGAGGGTTGTTTAGGACGAACACAGGCCAGTACATCAACAGTGATATCAATGGCTCACTGAATATCATGAGGAAGTACTTAAGCAAAACAGGAAAAGAAAATGTAGTTCCAATGCTGATAACTCAGCCAAGGAATAATGGGCGTTTGGACCGTCCGGTAAGACTTCTGGCAGTATAGCAGTAGCCATCAGGTAAGGGTCGCCTGAGAAGGTGGAGACTTAAAGACCAAACCCTTTACGAATCCTCCACTTCAAACCGATGGTTTAGTGGTGGGTTGTTCAACACCCGATTCTACTTCTATTATATCACAATGAGGACCTATGCTTATATACATAACAAGATATCGGTATTTCCCACCCATTTACTTGTAATATGACGTAAAATACTATAAAATAGTACATGGTACATCACGTTGTGAGGGACGTGGTTTACAACGTAACATGGGGCGAGATAGAAACAAACGGCGAGTGTTTAATGAGAAGGATAACTTAACGGTTATCTGGGAGGTTCTATGGATACATCTGCGAAGAAATCCACTAGGAACAAACATATCATCATATTGGTAACGGCCATAACCACAATTATTTGCCTTGGGGCTTATAGTCTTTTTCTTATATCCGAAAATCAATCCCTACAATTACAACTAGATGAAGCCATCGAATATGCTGATAGCTTAGAGCGACCAACAGGTGATGTTGATAACCATGACTTGTTTGAAGCACTTCATTCAGAGATTAATAGACTAGAAGATGATTATGAGACACTTATAAAAGCTAAGCGGGAAGCGGACGCTACCATTAAGGACTACGAGAATCAATTGGACAAACTCAATGACCAATTGATGACTCTTGATGCCAAAGAAGAGGAAGACATTGTTCAGATATCAATTGATGGCGTCCCTGATGCTGCTATTGAAGATTATCTCTTTGTAGATTATGGTGCCAAAGGCCTGATTGATTCAGTTAACATGGATGACCCAGAGATACTTCGGACCGTATATGGTGATGATGGTATTGAAGATTTTTATATGGCTCAGGAGTTTATTGAAGCAGTTCAAACCTATTTTCAAGGCGACATACAATATCATTTCAAAAGTTATGACGAGGTCACAGAACATTTTACCTTCACTTTGACAGATACCATTAAGTCCATAGACATAGATATCTATATCGGTGGTGATGGGGTAATAGGTGTTATAGATCTAAGCAACATCTTCAAAGCCAACTTCAAGATTAACACAAGCCATCAATACCTGGGTAGAGATTATGAGGAGTTCTTAAGAATGTTCGGTCAGCCAGATGAAACCGTTGCTGAAGGTGTGGAAGGTACTTACCATGGTCTCTATTATAAGGCGTTAGGCGTAATCATTGCCTATAGTGAATACAATGAGCAACAAGATATTCAGGGTATATTCCTTGATGAAACACATAGCTTAGAAGATACAGATGTGTCAATGAACCTTGCCACAGTCATACACAATCAAGGCGTAGGTGTTGTCAAAGATGTTCAGACAGAAGGTCCTGAGAAGTGGTTGTTCTATGATAGGATAGACTACATATTGATTTACAGAGCTGAGGATATGACGTCTCCTGTGTGGGATATATTCTATGGCAAAGATTATCGGTGGTTGATGGAGGAGAATTAGGATGAACGATAGTTTTAGCTTTATTGAAGTGATTGCAATGGTGGTGTTATTACCACTACCCATCTTGATATATTCAGGATTCTTTACATATTGTCATAAGATCAGACGTAGATTGAGTGAGAGAGGTTTAATAGATTACTTACGTGTATTTTTTGGCATGTACATTGTGGTTTCAGTATTATACTTCATTAGTTATGTCTCTCTGATGATTATGCAGAGAATTATGGTTAATGATATTAGACTTGTATTTGATATTTTTGGTAATACTCAACGCTTTGTCATTCTTCCAATGAAAACAATCACATACTTAGTATTTCTATATGGCATATATAAAGAAAAAGAACACATTGGCAAGAGCCAAAGAAATTGGCTAATCATATTCTTTAGTCTTACCGTATTTTCGGTTCTATTGTATGAAGGTGGGTCTAGACTTGCCTCATGGATATATATTGGAAGTGAGGCTACACCAACTAGTGCTAGTACATTTGGATATGTAATAAGTTATCTAAATATGGGTGCCACAGCGATTCGATATGGGTCATTATACTTTTTGTATAAGATTATCAAGGAGTTTGGTCAAGGAACACTAGTCAAGAAACAATAATATGGGGTAAGACCCAGTAAACATAAGAAAGAAGAGGGAATTAATATGGAAGCAGGATTTGGAATATTAGGTGTAGGCTTAATAATGTTGTATGGATTGTTTGTGTTAGGATACTTGGGCATTAGCATATGGTGTATCGTTCTATTTATACGACTTGCACTAAGAGGCATCAAAGCACTTGATATCTATAACAATAAGAACAGTAACCCTACACCAGTTGAAGTTATGGAGGTTGAATAGAATGGAAATAGTAGCGATGTATGGCATTATGTTTCTTATATATATACCGTTCTTAGCCATAGCGATTGTGTGTTTAGTACTGGCAATCAAGTTGATGAACAGAGGTATCAAAGCCCTTGATAAGTATATATTGGAGAATTCATAGAATACGATAGATGAGGTTAAGAATGAAGCGAAAACATGGAACATTTCTAACAATTATAGCAATATCAAGCATACTACTCATGCTTTTATCAGCATGCGACAATATGAGATACGATCCAGATAGAAAGTTGAAAGAGCAGCAATTAAGAGATGCTGAGGCAAGTATTTATAGCCCACCAAAAGTCTCCGTCATCAAAGGGGACGAAACCATAGCAATGAAAAGAACAGGCTATACTTGGTCTAGATACCTAGCAGGTGGTGGTTATCAAGACGTCATGACAGCGGTTGAAGATCCTAGATTAACAGCTGAGGGGATGAAGGCTCTGCAAGTCACTGCTGATCAAGCCATGAGTCTGTATTTTGAAGTCAAACCTCTGAAGTACACCATCAAGATACTTAGAGAAGATGGCAGTAGCACTTTGCTGTCAGAAAAAGAGACAAGCTTTAACTTAGATACAATGGATGGTCCAGCAATCTATGTGGTTAATGCAAGTTGGCCCCAAGGTGAAGCAACCTATATCCTACCAGTTGAAAATCAGCTTCATAGTCCACCAAAAGTAACAATCATTAATGGGGATACCGAGGTCAATATGACCAGGGGCGGTTATTCATGGACAGTTGATCTAGGCAATGGCAATTCACAAACAACAGAGACGGGCTGGATAGGTTACAGAGAACATGCCAAGGACTTAACACCATTTATGATTGTAGAAGACACACAGCTTGAAATTGAATTTGAGGAAGAGCCAGATAATTATTCTCTCAATGTACTATTGAAGGAGAATGAATCAATCAGTATAAAACCAAAAGATAACAAGTTTCATTATGATCCAAGGCCAGATGAAACAATTTATGCTCTTCATGCCCATTGGCCACAGGGAGATGCTCACTATACTTTAGTTGTGAAATCGGAGCGGCCACTATGGACTGCCCAGTCTGAATTCATACGAAGTGAGTCCGCAGAAGGTTTTTTGATTGATCTGGAGAAGATAAACGAGAAGGTATGGATTCATAGAAGCTATATGACATTTGGTGAGACTGAAGTGCCTGCCAATGGATTAATGGTATTAACAGATGCAGGTGTTGTGTTAATAGATACACCTTGGAACGATGAACAAACTGAGGCCCTAGTAGAAATGATTAGAACATCATTTGACCAAGAGATTGTACAGTGTATTGTAACCCATGCCCATGATGACACAATGGGTGGTATAGCAAGCTTACAAGCTAATGGAATAGAGGTAATAAGTACTCAGATGACACATGATATAGGTCTTGAAAAAGGGTACTCAGAGACTACAGTTGGCTTATCTGATGAAACGACACTTAATATTGGCGGTATAGGATTTGAGACGTATTACCCTGGTGGTGGTCATACCATAGACAACATAGTTGTGAATATAGAAGACTATGACATACTCTTTGGTGGTTGCTTAATCAAAGGTGAAGGTGCCAAGAATATTGGCAACACTGCTGAAGCAGATATAGACAACTGGGCTTCATCTGTTATGAATGTCAAGGAACTTTATACAGATACAGAGATTGTAATTCCAGGTCATGGCCAACACGGAGATTTGTCATTACTAGATAATACTGTCAGAATAATTGAAGACCATATTACACAATAAACTAATGCAAATGACCTAATTTTTACTAGTTACTCCTACTCATTTTATCAAGTCCCAAAAGTGCGATTTTACGTAAAAAAGCTCGTTTTATGACCGAATGCACGATCTGAACGACCGATTAGACACAAACTATTGAATCTGACCCAGAATTATGGTAAAGCTTATGATTGGGAAAGACACGGGAAAATGGTAAATACTCATAATTGACATTAGGGAGTGAGCTAATTTTATGAACAAAATTGTTGCGAAGGAACACAACAAAAAGCATGGGTTTAACAATATGGATATATTCATTGATGGAGAGTCATTGAATGACATTATTGTGAAGGTAATTAAGGATACACGGTTTGAAGGTTTGACACCTGCATGGTCCAAGAATCTGTATGATACCAGCGTTCAAAAATACATCTGGTGTTTACTGGATTGTGACTCGGGTGAAGAATTGAATGTTCCAATCTATCTATGTTCAGATGATTTGGACTTCTCATGTATCACATTAGTTGCCAAAGTTTCCAGACAACCAGGGAAGGTCATTTGGAAAAGCATTGGATTAGTCGATTGGGACAACATGGATGAGGATTCTCAGGAATACCGTCATTCTGGTATCAAACAATTTGATACTTGGACCAACAAAGACAAGGAAGAATTTGAAGACAGGTTCAACCTAAAGGACTTACTAGATGAGTCTTGGGAAGTATGGATCAATGGTAATTGGTACGAAGAGTGTTATCGACGTATCAAGAACTATGGACACAAATACTTGAATGATGACAAGAACATCGAATGGTTCGAAGACATTGAACCAATGGAGTTCGACTTAAAAGAATACAACATTTGTGTAAAAGAATTCAGAAGCTTGTTTGAAAGCGCAGTTTAAAGCTTGATATGGAGGATGGCGCTATGGAGAGTAACTTAGAGAATATGCATTATGAAACAGTCATGAAACCAAGAGTTCAACTGGCTGGAAGAGGTGCAAGGTGGCTAGCACAATTTATTGATAGCATTGTTTTTATTGTGATATATTTTGTATCATTTATTTCCTTACCCAACATAATCGCATACGCTGAAGGATTACCTATTTTGACTATACTCGTAATCATTTCAGCTGTCTTAGGCTTCATTGTTTATCAGGGATACCTTTTAACAACCAGAGGCCAAACAGTCGGTAAGATAGTGATGGGTATTAAGATTGTCATGGATGACACCAATGAGAATGGTGGCTTCGTTCAGAACTGGCTCATTAGGTATTTCGCTAACTACTTACTAACACAATTCGTACCCTTTTATGGCTTGATTGATGTCTTATTCATTTTTGGTGATGAGCAAAAATGTTTACATGATAGAATGGCTGGTACGAAAGTGATTGTAGCTTAATAAGGTAACTATAGTGCTAACTCAATAAAAATATAAAGAGAGTAGCATATAAAATAAAGATAAAGATATAAAAAGAGAAATGAGGGAACATAATGAGGAGAGTCATTTTTGGTATTGGTTTACTAATACTACTATTTGTGAATGTAAAAGTATACGCTGTAGAACCAGACGAGTACGAGCTGGATATCTACGTCTATGATGTGGAAGGTAATCCCCTAGACCTTGAGAATGTTAGTTATCAGATTAGAACAGGGGATTCAAGTTATAACCGTACAATGACTTATAATTTGGAGACAGGTCGTTATGACGATGGGACGTACAAGGTGACAAGCAGGATTAATTCCAGCGTCATGGCTAACAGAATCACAGTAAATTGTGAAACAACTGATAACTTCAATATAATGGTTGCAGCTGATATGGGCAGTTATCATTTCCATATTGAAGAGAACATTCCCCTAAGCCAACTAAAAAAAGGCAAAATCAATACACTGACCTATCAATTGTCAGAACTAGATACACTAATAGTGAACACTTCAACTGATGGTAGCAATAAAGGCTTTTGTACTTATTACCTCTATAACGACAACATATATAATGAGGGACGTCGAGAAGACTCAGCCAGCCATGGTTATATTGATAAAAAAGAAGATAAGGTATTTTATGTGACGGAAGGCATCTACGAATTCACTATTACAGAGCACGAGGAACACACCATTTATGCCTATAGACAGAATGAATTTGATACAAGTCAAAATGTCAGATTGGACCTACACCCAGCAATAAGTCAATATAGAAAGTATACTTTATCCGACGAAAGTTACTACGAGAAGTATGACCATGTCAAAGTATTCTGTACCCTCAGCGGGCCAGAATTTATTTATTATGAAGATGAACTTGATATTAGCAATCCTTTGGTGGTTTATGCGTACGACAATAGAAAAGAGAACGTAGGTATCCATTTTGTTAAACCAGGCAGTGCAACGATGGCCACAGATTATCAAACTGTCTTAAATGAAACTGCATCACCATCTATGGGTTATCACTGTAACTATATCACCACCTATAGGGTTAGTGGGCAAACAGAAGACCGATTCTATATGTACTATGATGACGCCAATGGCTTTCAAAGACGTGTTGGTGAGCAATTAATGAATAAGGGAATCAAATTCGAGTACATCGACGATGATACTGGCGAACTAATATATGAGAACAACTACACCAAGGACCATGACTTCTATGTTGGCCCAGAGAACACAGGCATAACTTATCTTGTCAAAGTAACATTCCCAGACCAATTTATAGCTTCATATTTTGCGATGACCTATGACCTCAATAATGGCCTGGCAAGGTTTGAATTCATTGAATCTGAAAAAGAGAGAATGATACTGCCAAGTAATGCAGTCACAGCCACTATGTCAGAAGGTAAGTTGCAGCTAGCCATAGCAATTGATAATGACAGTGGCTCTATGGTGTCCTATAATATCAGACCAAATTCAGAGGATGAGGTCGTAGTCAAAGACACAGTAAGAGTTTCCCCTTACGGCACAGAGACCATAAGTGTAGATATAGATAAAGAAGAACTAATAGGTGACCATGAACTGGCACTCATTGTGCTCAAGAATGGTAACTACCATCAACGTATACCAATCATGGATCTATTAGCAACGGATGTCACTAATCACTGGGCCTGTGGCAGTATCATAAGCCAGTTCGTTCAAGGCAATGTCTATAACAGAAGCTCAACACAGTTTGAACCAGGTGCCAATATTACCAGAGGAGAATTTGCAACATTCTTATCCACTGCATTAACCTTAGAACTTGGTAACAAAGAATTTGCCTTCAATGACTTGAAAGCAAATACTAGGGAGTATGATGGCATTCAGATAGCAGCATCCAATGGCTTAATCAATGGTTATCCTGATGGCACATTCAGAGAAGACAATACAATATTACGACAGGACTTGACGGTGATTATCGGTAATGCCCTTTCATTACTTGGTGTAGATATGACAACAGGATCTAACCTGTCTGATTATATAGACACAGATGTAATAAGTCCTTACGCACTTGACAGTATGAGCCAATGTGTCGCAAGTGGCATTCTTACAGGTAAGACACATAACCAACTTGAACCAAAGGCAGAGCTAACCAGAGCCGAAGCCGTTGTCATTATTGAGCGGGTTCTAGGATTAGTTGGAGAAGACAAACTGAACCTTGAGACAAGCAATAATGACATTGTCAAAGTGACAAGAATTGACGGGACCTTCTACTATAAGCACAAAGTCGACGATACGATTTATGACGATAGATTATTGACTAAAAAAGGACAAGTCTTCTATATTATCTACAATCTGGGGATAACACAAATATTTACGGACCAAGGTGTGTATATAGATGAGTTAGATAGCCTTGAATACTTACATTTTAATGAAGATAAAGGCATGCTTGGTGTGGTCAATGAGTTTGATGTTGATTATGTAAGATTCTATGACAGCCAATATGAGATTGTTCAAGCGGTTGCTGCAGATAATTACCATTTGAATGAAACCTATAGCGATGGCAGTAAGTTGGTCTTTGATGGTAATTTTGAATATACCTGGGAAATCTATGTGGACGCAGAAGGTACAGAAGTTATGAGCACAATGGAGAATGGAGATATAGAAGTCTCTATCTCACTTGGCATCTTAATCGTTGACAATTCCATGGCATTTGAAGGTATGCCTATAGAAGTCTATACATTAGAAGGTGAACTCATAGAAGGCTTTGAAGGTTATAGTAATATCAGGTTGATTAATAAGACAATTCTAGTAGGGGACAAAGATTTTGTGACCTATGAGCTTGATAATAAAGGTAATATCAAAAGAACTCATGAAGGGGAGTAATGATGAGCAAAATACTATTTATGACATTGATTGTGTTACTTTTATCAGGGTGTAATAAGATCGTTGAGGACACAGACGTATCAAATGAGAACGTGGTACAATCCCTTACGGAAGAGGTACAGGTGGTTTCTAGTGAAGAGGATGAAATGTTCAATCATTACCTAGATATTCTTGAGGAGTTAGACAGTATAGAAAAGGATATTGAAGTACTAGTTAGTGGATATGAGGAAACAGAGAGTTCATTACAGAAGCTTGAATCGGATAACTATTCGTTACAAGATATGATAACAAGAGCGAAAGAACAGAACGAGTCAATTCAAATAGAAATTGAGGAAATGCAGCAATACTATGACAATAATGTCTTATTATTGTATTCAATATCTGATGATTATAAACCTATTAGTACCGAAATTTCAAACACTGTAACAACCGATATATATACACGAGTATTTGTTGATGGTGAGGCCTATTATGATAGCGAATATCTACAATCAGTAACTACAGATATTTATTATGAAAGTCGGTTCAAGAATAATCTGTTCAAGATACTTAATAATATACAATAAGATGATAGGTGGATTAAGAAATCATATTGGAGGTTGCTATGGCAAAGTTTGTAGTATTAGTTGTAATATTGAGTATTATGACTGGCTGTTCAAGTGGGTTAGGTGAAAAAAGTATAGTTGATGATAGTGAAGAGGTTGATGTTGTTGAGGATGCTGGTGTAAATACGACATTAGCTACTGAATTGAACTTAGATAATGAGTCGGATAAATCATTTGATCAAATTAATGATGAATTATCATTATTGAATGACAATCTGCATAATTTGATAGAGTCGATTGATGATGCAAATAAACTGGCAGAAAATGTTGTTGATAATAATCGTATGGCATTGAAAGAAGAGTTAGAAAATCTCCTATTGGAGCAAAAAATGTTGGAAGACAAAATGGATGATTTCTACTACGATATTGATGTTATTAATGAGTTAGACAAATACAAGAGCTGGGATGCCAATATATATAATGAAAATCTGACTGAATCAATGACAAAACTAAATGAGTTAAGAGATAGTAGAAATACTTTGAAGGATGATATTGATAATTTCACTATAAAAGAAGTTCACGTTAATAGTGTCGAGGAATTGATAAGTGAAATATCTTCAAACAAGCATATTATTCTTGAAGAGGGTGTATATACCATAGATGAAGACCTATTTACCAAAGATATATTCTTAGGGATTCCAGTAGATAGTACATTTATGATTGAAGAAATTGGCAATCTGACAATTGAAGGTGAAGCAGGAAAAGAGATTACTATTAGCACAGAAGTAGATATGGGTTATTTTATTACTATTAGAGACTGCTATAATGTCAAAATCTCTAATATTAATTTTAAGTTTGAACCAGATTCTCAAACATATAATTCTGTTCTATTTGTATACAATTCTCAATACATAGATATTACTGATTGCATTATTGATTCAGAGGAAAGAAGTATTTATGCCAGATATAACAAAAATCTAAGGGTCAGTGATATTAGTGTACCAATTAGTAATACAAAAGAACCCTATTTATTTGCGAATATTGATTTTGATGTGAAGATTCTTAATGATTACACAGAGGAGAAGTAACAATATGGCCGATACATGGCATTTTAACAAGCAACTACGGATTGCTATGATTGTGGTAATCCTTTCAGTTACAGTAAATGTAGCTTTTGCACAGACCAAGAAAATAGATGAACCATTATTCTTTGAACACTTCTATGAACATACATATGGTGATCCATACGATTATGAGATTCATTACATTACCAATTCATCAGATACTCGAAGACTTCGTAGTCTTGATTTTCATACAGAGGATATTGTTTCTTTTCAGATTAGTCAACAAGACAGTAACATATCAGGATTCATGTTCAGTAATCAAAATAACAATCCTTATTATGATGAAGTGGGTAGATACTATACCCATAAGATTGGTTATCTTAATCTGAAGGTCTACGGTAGTGCGAGGGAAAAGATTGAGAATGGTGAAACAATCATACTCGAAAGAGCTACAGCTGTATTCGATGATAGGTCTACTATGGATATTGATATAGGTAAGATTGTTATCAAACCACAATCTGACATCGAGTATGCTAAGTTTAGCTCTTCGAGTGGCAGTAGCAGTGGTGATAACACTGCCAAGGTCAGTACGGCCAATGATAAAACCATTCAATCAATCACATCAAACTTCTTTCCGGATATTAATGAGAATTTGAGGTACACCATCAGAGCTGTTAAAGAAGTGGATGGTGTAAGACAAGAACAATATGAGCAAGTGTCATTTGATGAACTTACATTTCCAGTTGAGGTAGGTCGTTCAATGGTTATTAGAATTGATTTTGTGGGTATAGGCTACGATGCAATAGAAGGTGATGAAGCAACAGCTTATCGCTATGCAAGTCAAGGTGGTATCTATATCAATTGTATTGATTCTAAGGGGACAGAGCTAGTCTATAGGTTCCATCATGATACGTGGATGCGTAACCTTGATGAAGAATACGTGGAAGAGTATGTTGAGTATAGGAGGAAAACAGATGAGTAGTGGCTATAAAAAGATTTTTTCTGGATTCCTGATGGTACTTATAAATATTAACATTGGCCCTTTTGATATTGTTCCAGACTTCATAGGCTATCTAATCTTAGCAGACGGCATCAAAACTCTAATTAATCATACCAATATCAAAGCCTTTCAAACAGCTTATACAATTACAACACCCTTAACATTAATCTCATTAGCTATGATTTTCGTCAAGTTCATGAATGTATTACCAGTAGATAGTTTCTATACAATGTTATCAATGGTTATCATGCAACTATTGACAGTGGCACATGTGTATTTCATCTATATAGGGACCATAGAATACTGTGAAGATGAACTAATGAGTGATTGCCATATCATGACACTCAAAAGCGGATGTCGAAATTACGTGGCCATCAATCTGTTTGTAACGCTTATATATACATTTCAGTTAAATATGTCTATACGATTACAATGGGCAGTCATCATATTTGGTGTCATATTATCTTTGATAATGCAGTTGATATTTATGGGTCATATTAGTCGAATGAAGAAGATTACTGGTGAGATTGATTTGATGATTAGTGAGTAGTATTATGTGATTGTAAAACAATATTAACATTATTTATACACTATTATGTTATAATCATTAGAGAAAGATAGAGGTTTATTTGAGGATTAAGGGGTATTTGTGTATGATTCTAATATGACTTTAAGGGGTTAAGGTCATGTATGATTTAATCTTATTCAAAAATCCATTTTCATTTTAATAAAGAATGTTGGCCTAATGAGTAACTCATAGGCTTAGTTTTGTATAACTAGATTTAATGTAATATCCAGCCATTGATGACTTGTCAGTATTAATGACCTCACATTTTTGGATATTCGTATATAGACGTGTAGTTATTAGATTCTAAGTTGAGTTTCAGAAATTGGCTTAATAAATAAATGTATATGAAGGAGAGTTAATATGTTTATATTTTTTGGATGGGGTAAAAACATGGTTTACACTATTTTTCATTCCGGTTATTCCTTATGATTCGAAGAATATGTTGATGTGCGGTGTTTGTAAGAGTGGATATGAGTTGAATGGTGAGAGATTTAATCGGGCTAAGATTCTAAATCGACATACAATCTCATTTAAGAATCAAACAATTGATTCTGACCAGTATAAAGTTCATATTGAAGAGGCAAATCTTTTTGGAGAAGGTTGATGTGTATAGTCAGCTTTCATTGGTACGTCACATCAAGAGAAAAACGAGGGGGTCATTAGTATGGTCAGCAGGAAGTTTACGTCGGTAGTGTTGTTTATGGTGTATATCTTTTCAATCTTGTTGATGGTTGTAGAAATCAGTGCAGCATCATCTTGCAGGGTTGATACATTTTGCAGAATTGGAAATATTTTTGAGTATGAAAGACACTGGACAGGTTACTCAGGAGATGTTGTCGAGATAAAAATTGTTGAGCTAAAATCTGATATCAAGTTTGATTACATGCTCGTTAATTGGAATAGAAGAATAGAGCGTAATCAATTTGTTGAAGATGAGAACGGACATTTGATATATTCTTTTGAGGCAAAAGGCCATGCTACTCTTGAGTTGGTCTCGGATTTGGATGTACAATCTGAAAGGCTAAAGACAATTACTATAGAAGCGGATGCAGGTGTCAAAGTAGCGAATGAAGATTTCATGTATAGTAGACCTAGCATAAAAAAGTCAATATATACTGGTATTTTCATTGAAGGTGATACTATAAATATCCCTTTTAAACTTAATAGTGGTATGTACATATCATCAATTGAAAGCACAAAAGGCAACTATGAGCCATCGTCACTCAACAACTATTATGTAAGTTCTGATGAGACAATCTTTATTTCAGCCAAAATCGATCAAGTCAGTGTGTCACATAATGTCTATCATGGATTGCCAAGAGTCGATACCATCAATAGTAATGTTTTAGAAGAAAATATGGTTTCTTATGGGCAACCTTTTAATTTCGAGTGGGAGGTGAAAGAGGGGTATTATGTTGACTCTCTGGTTTTAAACTATACACCACCTTACTTGGGCCATTATGATTACAATTATACCAAAAAAATCAATTTGGATGATCTTCTTGTTGACTTGAACAATCAATATCTAATTGAAAATGCAGTCGATAACTACTTTTTTAGGTTTACTGTATTACCTACAACGACTATTACCAAAGAAGTTAATCATTCAGAGGGCCTAACGTTACTTGCCTATGAAGATACAGGTACTGAAATAGGTGATAATTATTGTTTCAAAAAGAGCAGAGAGCTAGATTTGACTTGGATAACGAAGGAGGGTTACGAATTAAGAAAAGTTACAATCATAAAATCTAATCAGTTTGGTGAAGTGGACGAAACCGTTGAACTAGATTCTTCAACTAATTACTACAGAGTACTGCCCCACTATAAATATCATATGACATTTGATTTAGTAGAAAGTGAATTGAAAGAAGAGGTAGGAGAAGAAGAGGTTGATGATTATGAGAATGAAATATCTACGATAGTGACAGTTGTAGATTATAAGAAGATAGATGTAGACCAAATTTCTGCTCAAGGGAGTAGAGTGGAAAATAAGACAGATGAAAAGGAAGCAGAAGTAGAAAATACTCCTGAAATGGCTTCGGATTTAGAATTACATCATGAAAAGCAATTGGTGGCGCAGGGCAAATATGAAGTAGAGGTGGAAGTTATGCTCTATTCATTGCTAGGCATATCAATTCTTCTAAATATAGTGCTATCAATAATGTTAGTAAGGAAGTTAAGGGATGGGAAAGAAAACTTAGTCTCAGGAGGTGATACTGATGGTTAAATACAAGAAAAAGTCCCTTTTTGTATATACATTGATTATAGTAATCATAATCATACAGTTGACTTGCCTGAATGCAAATACCAATGATATCTTCCTTCAGGTTAACTCGAGTATATTCAATGCATTCAGAATTGATTATGATATGTATCCAGAAGCTGATGTGATGACAAGTGTCATTATTGAAGAATTGAGTGATGATGTAAAAGTGAAGTATCTTCTAGTCAATTCAACTGAAGTCATCGAACGGAAAGACCTTATTGTGTTGGATGACACAAGATTGGAATATAGTTTCGTGCCTACACTGGTTAACAGCAATGTTGAAATCACTGTTATTGAAGCATATGACGAGACCTTAGTTGAACTAACGGCAGTTGATTTTAAAGATGCTAAAGGCGTGATATTCAATAGGAGGCTGTTTTACGGCGGTAGTAGTTATAGAGAAGGTTTGTTCATGGTTGGATTACCATTTGGAGAACTGTTCACCCTTAGAAAGTATTATATATATGACAGTATTTATTTGGACAAACAAGAGATTGAGATTGATGAACTGGAAAAAATGATAGTTACAGGAAATCATTATGTGGACATTGAGACAAGTAAGACTATTAGTACAGTTTCTCACAACATTTATTCAAGTGGGGACGACCAAATAGATTTGGTAGAGGCTAATATCTCAAAACGGACCGTTATTGAAAAAGGAAGTACATATAGATTTGAGTGGGATGTAGATGATAGCGTGTATGTAAGTAGTCTTGTGCTTCGTCATTATCCCGACGGTTCCTTCACTAGTGATGATGTAGGTGTCACTACTCATGGTGGAAGTGATTTCTATGATATAGCATCAGCAGATGGTGACTATACTTTCTGGTTCAGAATTGACTACAAACCGACAATACAACTTTCATCCAATAAACCTGAATGCATAAAATGGAAAATAGGCAATGATGAAATCTATGACGATGGAAGTGTTTATAGCCTTGCTAACGGTGACCCTACAATTATAAAATGGATTGTTGATGAGGGCTATTACATAGATGGGATAACTTGTAAGAGCACTTATATCAAAGAGTCTGAGGTATTTACCATAGATAATACCCTTGAATACTATACTTATGACCCTCCATTTAGTAATTATCCAACGAGTAAAGGATTTGAAATGGATTTTATCTTATTACCTATTGAAAAGGAAGTAGAATATAGTGATGTAAGAATTAACATTCCAGCAGGTGGTATAGAAATAGAATATCCTGAGATTGAAGAAGTCTCAAAGGGTATCTATATTGTAAAAATTATCAAGGGTGAATCCAATTTGCTGACCATTAGAGCTGATGACAATTATCAGATTGATTATATAGGCGGCATTGAGAATCAGGAAATAGTATATCCAGTTTCTGAATGTACTCTTAATATTGTAGCTTTTGAAGATGTTGAAATTAATTTAGAGTCAAGTTTGTCGACTATTGATGTTTATAAGGTGTCGGATGAATTAAGTGATTACAATATTGCAGATGTAACAAGTGAGGTTCATGCTACTGAGGATTTGAAACCAATCAATCATAGTATCGTTGATGAATCGGAAGATGTTATTCCTGATACTGATTTGTCTGAGAACATGATTGGCACAAAACAACTTATTATCGCATCAATCTGCATTACTATGGTCCTCAATATTGTGTTCTTAATAAGTATAATCATTAAAAAATAAGAAAGCCAAGAAGGTGTAATCCTGTTGAAACGAGAGCTAATACCTTTGGTTAATAGTATCCCCAGTTTTACAGAAGGAGTAAAGCATGAATAAAATACTCATAGTTCTAATATTAGTCGTACTAATTACTGGTTGTACTGAAGACAACAGACCGTCCAATGAGGCATATCAGGAAGTGGTTATTGAAAATGAAGTGCTTAAAGAAGAATTGAGAGCAAAAGATTCTGAGATATTAGAGTTGGCGAATCAGATTGAATCGATTCAAAGTGATTTAGAGAACTATACACAAAGCTTAGATGAAGAGATTAACAACGAGGAGATTCAAGAAGCTAATCTTGAGACAATTCAAGAGCTCAAAACTGTAAATGTATTCAGTGCAGTAGAGTTAGTTAGTCTCTTGGAATCCAATACAAGGTTCATTCTAAACGACGGCAACTATGATTTATCTACAATCGATTCCAATATAAGTGAATATTTTGATGGCGTCAAGTTTATTAATCTTGTGAACGTAGAGTTTGTGGGCAACACTTATGAGCAATTACCATTTTTTGACACAAGAGCTTTCAAGACCTGTATTGAGTTTTAGCAATTGTGAAACCATTTCTTTGATAAATCTGTACATAGGTCATGAACCAAAAGTTAGTTATAGTACCTGTATGGGTGAAGTACTGTACCTAGAGAATTGTAGTGATGTTAGTATAAAAGATGCAACATTGTTTGGATGTGGAACTATTGGAATTAGAGCAATGGAAGTTGATGGTCTAACTTGTGAAGATATCATTATAGAGGAGTGCTCTGATGAGATAATGACAATATATAATAGCAATGATATTTTCTTCTATAGATGTGAGTTCATCAGTAAATCATCTGAGGACCTAAGGATTTATGAGTCTGAAAATATAGAGTTTAAGTTTTGTGATCTTAGGGGGAAATGGTCCAATCCGCCTCAGATATATTACGATTCAGTGAATGTGTATGAATCGAATCCAGAAGATAAACTCACTCAGGTAATCGACTATATTGACGGAGAAATAAAACTCACCAATGCTACATTTTGGGGGAATGAAATGCTAATTGAAATACAACTTCTGTATGAAAATATGGATGTTAAACTGGACCATGGGTATATGGAAGTTAGTGGAGACTTAGCGAGCTTTTGCACACTAACTTATCATAATGTCTTGGACACAACAACCATTATTAACCACAGAGAACAGGTAAAAGCAATGATTGAACAATATTATGAGGATGAAGAAAGACAATATAGGATTATCCTAAATCAGTATTCAAATGACTTACATATATATGATGGTGGCGTTTATGAGTACGATATCAATGTTAATGGTGGATTTATCGATCCAAACTTACTTCTTAATGATAACAAAGCTTATATCTCAGTTGAAGAAGCACGTAAAATAGTTATAGAGGCTTACCCGACAAAATACAGAGTTCTTGACTGGAAAGTAGAAGATGAAGGTGTAAGAGAACATGATGCTGCTTATACTAGAATGTTTGTTGGTAGAGGCGTTCCATACTATGTATTTAGTATTATTGATCAAGATATATCCAGTTCTGTAATATATATAAATGCATTGAGTAAGGAAGTGTATAAGCCATTAGATATGGTGTTTGGTTTACCATGTGCAAATGCGGATAAGGATTTGATTCAGAAGATGTTAGATTTTATTAAAGAAAAGTATCCAAATCTGTCAATAAGTCATTGTGCTGTAATGATTGCGGATGAAAAATATGTTGTATTAGAATATAATCAGGACGATAAACAATTTGCAACAATAAACAAGGGTAGTGCGGGAGAAATGACTCTTAGTACATATTATGAGTATGACGGTTAAGTTGAGAAACTTTACGATACTATTTGAATCAAATATATGATTAATCAAAATAAGGAGACTAATATGGATGATACAATTGTATGTCAGAAAGCGCCAATAAGATTAGCAGCGTTTATAATTGACATTATAGCACTAACAATAATTCAGGGTTTTGTAGTTGTAAACTCTTTTATGAGATCTATGCCATTAATAGAAAACGAAATTACTGAACCAAGTGGTAGAAGTATGTTTGGAATGGTAATTACGCTTGTCATTATTGATTTGATTAAGCTTGTGAATATTGTAGCGTTGCCTGTTTACTTTGGTGGGTCAATAGGTAAATTAATTCTGAAGCTGAAAATTGTAGCGGAAGATGGACGTTACATGACATTTAAACAATCAATAATAAGGAGTTTTCCATATATTATTTATGTTGCAGTAACCCATCTGAATTACCATTTATATTTTGTTGGAGAATTGGTTGAGTATAGTTATTGGATTTTTATTATAATAACACTTGTAGCTTTAGTTGCAAATAAAGAGAATCGAACACTACATGATTTGTGGGCAAGAACTTTTGTATTTGGCAATAAAGATAGCGTGTTTAAACTAAGAATGAGATACCCAATTGAAGACTAGTTTAGGGTATTTCATCTATACACTAGTTCTTGTTGTGAAAAATAAGATGTATGCGGTCACCTATTACGAGAGAAGTGGAAAGATAGTTGCACTTGACCCAATTGAGTATGATAAAGGACTCATTATGGTTTCAGGAGAGATGATGGGCATTGTTATATGACACAATTATCAGGTGATTTCTCTTTCGTGGCACATATGGGTTTCAACTCGAAAGTGATGTATGGTCAGTGTGGTATCACCTGGAATCAGATGAGGGTTTTGCATATGCATAAAGAAGGTCCTAGGAAGTTAAATATGAGGTTTGATAATGAGTTTTGATAGTTATGCTAAGAATTGGGATACGGATATGAGAATCAATAGAGCCAGTATTGTAGCCAAAGAGATCAGCAATACAGTTGATAAAGGGCATAATGCTACAGCCATGGAATATGGTTGTGGGACAGGGCTTGTTAGCTTCAATCTACCAAACAGATTCAAACACATCACAATGATTGATTCATCTAGGGGTATGGTCGATATCGCGAAGGATAAGATTGCCAACTACAAGAGTAACAATATGAGTGCCAATTGCCTAGATATCGCGGATGATATGAAAATAGATGATAAGTACGACATCATCTACAATTCGATGGTGCTTCATCATATACCGAATACGAAAGATATCACAAAGGAGTTCCACACATTGTTGAATGACAAAGGCATTTTGTGCATTGTGGACCTTGATGAAGAGGATGGAACATTTCATAAAAAATACCCAGAATTCCATGGCCACAATGGATTTAATCAGGTGGAACTCAAAGAGCTTCTGCAAGGGGTAGGCTTTAGAGATATTGAATCACACACATTCTTTTATGGAGAGAAAAATATTGACGGTGAAAAGATTAATTATTCGCTGTTCATAATGACAGCCAGAAAATCAGGAATCATATAAAAGTAGTATAAAGGAGTCACTAGAATGTACATTGAATCGTTTGAGTTCCCAGATGACAGTAAAGAGTTTGATTTTATAGTGAAGGTACAAAGACAATGTTATAACACCATGTATCCTTTTAAAGTGCTTTCACAAATAGAGTTAGAAAGCCTAGAATTTGAGCCTATAACCATTCTATATGGAAGTAACGGCTGTGGCAAAACAACAGTGCTTAACATAATAGCTGAGAAATTAAAACTAAAAAGAGAATCCATGTTTAATAAAAGCAATTTCTTTCAAGATTATGTGAAGCTATGTAAAATAGATGATTACATTAGGATTCCTGAAGATAGTAAAATTATTACAAGTGACGATGTTTTTTTTGATTATATGATAAATGTAAGAACATTAAATGAAGGCATTGATTACAAGCGTGAAGAGTTGTTTAGTGAGTACCTAGAAGTTAAACACTCAAATTTTAAGATGAAGAATCTTGATGATTATGATCATTTAAAAAAAGTTAACTTGTCAAGGCGAAAAACCCAAACTCAATATATAAAGAACCAACTTATAGACAATATAAGAGAGCTGTCAAATGGTGAAAGTGCTTTTAAGTATTTTACCGAACACATAAAAGAAAACTGCCTGTATTTATTAGATGAGCCAGAGAATAGTCTGTCACCTGAACGACAGATGGAATTAATTCAGTTCATCGAAGATTCAGTAAGGTTTTATAATTGCCAGTTTATTATCTCTAGTCATTCTCCTTTTATCTTATCTATGAAAGGGGCAAAAATTTACAACCTTGATGAGATTCCAGTTCGACAAAGAGCATGGACAGAACTGAAAAATATAAGAACGTATTATGATTTTTTCAAACATCATGAAGGAGCGTTTGAGTAATTAGCAATAAAATAGAAACATAAGGGTAAGGGGAAATATGGCTAGAAAATTATTTTGTGAAATCAGTCCACTGACATATGAGATATCATCAAGCAAAGAGAGGCTGATACGGTATCTTGTGTGGACATTCGACAACAAGAGGTATGCCAATAAGTTCTGTGAAGATAAACTACCGATTCTTGTATATAAGAACAACTCTTTAATACGACGTACATTAGGTAATGTTGATAGTGTGTTGCAAAACAACAAAGCTATTACTTTGGGCATTGCAGCTCCAAAAGTGAACGAGATCATCATAGAGCCAGGTGAGACATTTTCATTCTGGAAACTGGTAGGTAAATGCACAAAGAAAAAAGGCTATCTAGAAGGAATGACCATATCAAATGGCAAAGTAGGCAGTGGTGTTGGCGGTGGTATGTGTCAATTCACCAACCTTATCCACTGGATGGTCTTGCATAGCCCTTTGGATATTGTGGAGCAACATCATCATAATGGTGTAGACCTTTTCCCTGACAATAATAGACAAAAGCCATTTGGAACGGGGACATCCATCGACTACAATTATAGGGACTATCAGTTCACTAACAACACGGCCAATACATTTCAAATGTTGGTATCTACAACAGAGACCCACCTATGTGGCGAACTTAGATGTCTAGATGAACTGGACAAGAGTTATCACATTGATGAAGAGAATCATTACTTTACAAAAGAGCAAGACGGCTATTACAGAAGCAATGAGATTTATCGGAGGACAATTGATAAAGTAACCGGCAATGTATTGTCTAAAGACTTAATAATAAAAAATCATTCTAAGGTTATGTATGATTCCAAGTATATACCTTTGGATAAACTTAAATAGATACAGATAGACAAAGATCATGTTGACTTAGGGGGTAAATATGAGATTAAAGATAGGGTTGATATTTATATGTATTGTTTGTAGCTTGCTGGTATCATGCGACTACATTCAGGAAAGGTACAATGTTCCAGACCAACCTGACAAGATGGAATCAGTGACTGATATAGAGGAAGTAGAAGTAGCAGAAACACTTGATATTCCAGATAACGAGAGTGATGGAGAAGCCGATTCTCAAGAAGTAGAGGCAAAAGAAGATTCACAGGACCAAGAAGAATCAGATGACCAACAGTTAAATGATATTGAAGCTAATGTTATCAATGAAGCAGTAAATGAAGAAAATCATGAAGAAATAGTAGATGAAGTGAATGAAGAAGTCAGCGAAGAAGACAATGAAGAAACAATAGAAGAAATAGCTGAAGAAGTTGTGACTGAGATAGTAAATTATGAAATAGTCTATAGATTATATGACTTTAATGGTGATAAAAGAGAATATCGAGCAATATATACAGATAATCAAATAGACACGGTAAATCATGCAACATTATCCCAACCGCTACCAGATAGTGAGAGACTAGTCATTTTAGTTGAAGAGAATACAAAGAGAGACCTGTTAGTTAGACTTGAAGAGGCTGGACATATTCAAGAAGGTAAGATTACAGGTTATAAAGAGTTGATTATCGTTGGATCTGGAGAAGGAGTAAATAAGTCATATATCTCATTATCAGGTGTAACTTTTGATGGAATCCAGTCAGTTGGATTTTACAATTTAGGTCTGAAGGATGGTGTGAAAGTTGAAAATTGTGACTATTTTCATTGTAGAAACTTCGATTTACGCTCTATAGATATTCAGGCTGATGAAGAGGTTTTGCTTGAAAATGGAAGGGTGTTATCATATGATCCAATCACAATGACTGTGAGCGGCGCCAAACGGTTATCCCTTGAGGATACGACTATAGAATCAGCAGAGATGCAGATGGACCTCACAGAGATTGAATACTTAAGAATGGAAGAAGTAAGAATTGATGGTCCAAATGGGTATGGAATTATGCGCGATGGTGTAATTCAAGGTTTTGGAAAAGATGTTGTAGATGCTCAGTATGTCATTGTGGATAATTATGAAATGTCGAATGTATTTGTGAAGGAGCTTTCTTTTTGTACGTTAGGGATTGAGTCAGTTGGACGATGGCCTTATACAAGCGGTTCATCCGGAAATGTCAATGATCAACGTCGTTTCCGTTATATAATGTATCGTGATTATACATCATTGCCTATTTATCCAGAGTATAAGTATGTTGAACCGATATATGTTAATGTCTTAGATGATACTGAGAGACTCAGGAGTGATTATATCCAATTGGGGTATTGGCGTGCCAACGGGTTTGCAGGAAGTCATACAATGAGTATGGAAGAATATCAAGAAGCAGTTGACAGCAAGACTTATATGATGTTTTTTGATGTTTGGCCAATGAAGGAAATATTTAAAGACATAATTCAAGATAAGAGTACTGGCGAAACAATAGATATTAAGGTTCTAGAAACAACTTATACAGAGTCAGAAACAAGAACAAGAGTACATCTATTATTGGATGACTCAACAATTGAAGTTTTTTATGATCATACAAATGACTTGGTTATCTATGAAGACATATTAAGTGGTAGCAAATCAATGTATGAAATGGATGAATTTGATATAGATTTAATTATTACTGAATAATCGATTAAACGCTCTTAATAAAAAGTAATTGAAGGTAGCGAAAGAATATTGTGTTTTTGTTCTATAGCGTTGATATAAGAGTTAGACAAAATAGTTAGCTGTCTCTCATATCGGTTTCAGTAACTGGGAAGCTCGAGTTAGATAGATTAGATTTTAGAAAGAAATTGTATAATGGTAGAGAAATGAGTATTTAGTAATGTACTCCAACGATGGAAATAACTATTATATTACTAGATAATAATGCACTAATAAAGTGAAAGGTGGAAGATTATGATTACTGGTATAAATCACATTACTTTTTTCGGTTAGTAATCTAGAAAAATCTATCATATTTTATACAGAGGTTTTAGGTTTGATGTTAGTTGGTAAATGGGATAGAGGAGCATACTTGCTAGCAGGCAAAATGTGGATCGCTCTTAATGTATATGATAAAGGTACTATAGTGCCGAATAACAGCTATTCTCATATTGCATTCGATGTGGAACAAGGTGAATTTTATGAAATTTGTAAGAGTTTGAGGGACTGGGGTGCTGAGACATATAAGGAAAACACTTCTGAAGGAGATTCCTTTTATTTCTATGATCCAGACAGAAACAAATTAGAACTGCATTACAACACTTTGGATGATCGTCTTATGTGGATGAAGCACCATAACATTGAATTTCAATCGAAGTAAAAATTGTAAAAATAAGAGACAATTGAGTAGAAGGGCTTTTGACGCTAACTACTCCACCTAACACCATGTTGAAGCCTATCTGGCCGAGGGTAGGAGTTCTGGGGAGAAGACAGGCCAGATGCATCCTGCCACCTAAGTCAAGTCTGGACACTCATTGCATTAGTCACCACCTAACGTTAGTCGACATATTATAATTCGGAACTGATATTATCAAGTATAAGGAGTGGAAATGCTAAAATATTACAATGTAATAGGTAAAAACTTTAGAACAATAAAGAAATTACGCATAAAAGGTATTGATGGATTAGTGTATGAAGAACTAGAGGTACTAATAAAAGAGGGACGTAAGTTTATTTTGTATAGATATCATTTTGGTCTGTTCTTCATATTTATTGTAAGAGGAAGCTCGAGCATACATTTTTATGAGAGTAGGAGAAGTGGACTAGCGTCAAAAATAGTATGTTACTTATTAACATTTATTCCTATGGCAATAAATGGATTTATGATTTGGCATGCGCTGAATTCCATAGATTTGT